>ENA-OUVC01000061-OUVC01000061.1-marine-metagenome-genome-assembly--contig:-NODE-61-length-80190-cov-4.360678_pt1 | contig 80190 bp, 61 predicted proteins | sample MGYA00248622_ERZ508571 | MGnify/ENA primary metagenome ERZ508571 (study PRJEB26236, sample SAMN06267175) | marine metagenome | isolation source: Columbia River Estuary | place: USA:Columbia River Estuary... | reverse complement strand
TTTGGATTTACCTGAAGTTTCTCTGGTTGCTATATTGGATGCCGATAAAGAAGGATTCTTGAGAAGTCATCGATCGCTTACGCAAACCATAGGTCGTGCCGCAAGAAATTTGAATGGAAAAGCAATTATGTATGCCGATAAAATTACGGAGAGCATGCGGAAGACGATTGAGGAAACGGATCGGAGGCGCGAGAAACAGGTGATTTATAATACGAAACACGGCATCACGCCGAAAACGGTATTAAAGAGTACGGATGAGATTTTCCGTTCTACATCTGTGGCTGATGCCAAACGCGGTGATTTGGATCCGGGTGCGGCGGGGACTCAGTATTCGATGCCCGATAGCAGAATCAATATGGTGGCTGATCCCGTGGTGGCTTATATGGACAAAGGTGGCATCGAAAAGATGATTGTGCGGACTGAGAAAGACATGATGCGTGCAGCCAAGGAAATGGAATTCATGGAAGCGGCGAGATTGCGCGACGAGCTGGATATGCTCAGGAATCGACTTAAGGAATTGTAACCGAGGCGCTACAAACGGCACTCATACAAAAACAACCTCCCACAGGTACCTTTTTATTGGGGTTGAATGAGAATACGTTGGAAAAAATATTTGCCGGCGGTGTTGCGAATAAACCACCATTCCGATTTTCATTGATTACCAAATTAAACCAACCAAAAACCACTGCATTGATGGAATGGATTTCCAATCTTACGGTTTCTCCAGTTTTGTAGGATCTGGAAAAATCATTGACCTGGTTGTATCGCACAGGGTAAATAAATAGTTTTCCGTCCTGCCCGTTTGAAGTATTTCCCATGTCGGCTGAAATGTTTAATTGGTTAATGCTGTTCGAGAAACTATCGTTTCTAAACGTTTTGATCCAATAAAAATCGCCTTGACCAACCCTGTCGTTTGCGTATAATTCTACGTATTTTCCTGTTGTATTGTTCGGCGGTCCATTTCCTTCTACATCAACTAGATGCAGAGAGTCGATTACGGTAGTTGGGTTTAATCGCGAAAAACTCACCAAGGTATCTTTATCTACAACCACAAGCAGGGCATAGTCATGTCCAACCGAAAAGGTATCGCCGGTAACTGGATTGGGAACGAATTGGTATTTTCCATCGTTGGCATAATTGAAAACAAACAGTTTTGGAATGGCGGTAGATTGGTCAACTACAGCAACCTGCGCGTTGGCGATGGCCGGTTCTTTTCCTGTAGAATCAAAGTATCCTATGCTGCGAGTGAGCCGGATTGTTTGGGTATCGATTTGGTTATTGACGAACGCATCGACAACAATTTTTGGTGAATTATTGATTACATCAACTTGTATAACGTCTTCACAGCCACTGAAAAGTGTAACTGCTAGCACCGCAATCAAGCCATTGAATATTGATTTTTTGGAGGAGAGTTGTTGAATTTTCATGAGTGTAGGTTAGAATTTGAAGTTGTAAGAAACGGCGGGGATGATACTTCCAATTACGCTGTAGCGAATGGCTGCGTTTTGGCCCAAGTCTTTGTAATTGGTTGAGAAATAGATACTAAACGGGTTACGTCGGTTGTAAGCGTTATAGCAAGAAAACACCCAATAGCTTTCGAATTCTTTGGTCTTTTTGCGGGTATAGGTTGCACTGAGGTCGAGACGATGGTAAGTTGGGTTACGAACATTATTTCTAGCATTGGAACCTGCATCTGGGACAACATAACCTTGCACAGAATACTGACCGGTATAAAAAGTTGCCGGTGTGCCTGTACTAAAGACAAAATTGGCGGCAAATTCCCATTTTTGATTCAATTGATATTGACTGACGATGTAGAGATTGTGTTTTCTATCGAAGCGATTGGGGTACCAATTGCCATCGTTGATTCCAGTCACTTGTCGTTCGGATCTAGCCAACGTATAACTTACCCAGCCGGTGAGTTTGCCATTGTTTTTCTTGACGTAAACTTCCATGCCATAGGCACGACCGATACCACTGAGTAGATCTGCTTCTAGCAATTCATTTAGTAGGAGGCTGGCACCATCTACGTAATCGACTTGGTTTTGGAGTTTTTTGTAGTATCCTTCGATGTTGGTTTCGTAATCGTTGGCCTTTCCAAAGTTCTTAAAATATCCAATCGCGATTTGGTCGGCTATTTCGGGTTTTACGTTATTGGTTGTAGGTTGCCAAACATCAAATGGGACAGACGCTGCGGTATTTGAAATTAGGTGTAAGTTCTGCACCATGCGGTTGTATCCACCTTTGATTGCGCTACTTTGATTGAGTTGATATTTGAATCCCAAACGGGGTTCAGGGTTGATATAATTGGCAACAACTTGTCCATTTGTAGTAGAATATACGCTATCCAACACACCTTGTTTGCCAGGCTCTCGGTTAAACAAATACACTTTACCTGGTCCAAGGTAGGCGAACTGACTCACTCGAATCCCCGCACGAATGGAGAATCTGCCGTTGGCATTCCAATCGTCTGAGATATAAACAGCATTTTCTACCGCATATCTGTCGGGCAGGCCGAATTTAAGATCTAACGACGATGATTTTGCTTGTGCCTCACCTGGGATAAATCGGTAGTAAGTAGACTGAGCACCAAAGGCTACGGTATTTTTGGGATTTAGAAAGTAGTTGAAATCAACTTTTGCGCTGTTGTTGACGATGTTGCTTTTCCAATTGAAGGTGACATCGCGGTTGGTGAATTCAAGATTGTATCGGTAGCGGGAATAATAATAGGTGAAGTTGGAGAACAGCTTTTTGTTGAAGACGTGATTCCATCGAGCTGTTGCGGTAGAATTTCCCCACTTAACGCCAAAAAGACCTGCGGCTTTAAAAACATCATCACCGATGTAGGTAGAGATATAAATATTGTCGCGCTTGTAACTGTAATTGGCTTTTGCGGTTAAATCGTAGAAATAGAACTGACTTCCTGCCAAATTTTCGGGAAGGAAAGGCTTGGCAAGTAAATCGATATAGGAACGTCTGCCGGAAACGATAAAACTTGACTTCGCAGGTGTTTTTAATGGCTTTTTAAAGTCTTTAAGGCTGGGTTTGGTTAGGGGACCTTCGAGTGTAAATCGGCTAAAAATTGTGCCTATTCCGCCATTGGCTTGATATTTACGTTTGTTGCCGTCTCGCGTTTTTACATCCAGTGTTGAGCTCAATCGTCCGCCATAATTGGCTGGTATACCGCCCTTTACAAGCTCAACATCTTTTACTGCATCGGGATTAAAGATCGAAAAGAAACCAAATAAGTGAGCTGAGTTAAAAACAGGGGCTTCGTCCATCAGGACAAGGTTTTGATCTATGCTTCCACCGCGAACATTAAAGCCAGAGGCACCTTCACCAACGGTGGTTACACCGGGAAGGAGTTGAATGCTTTTGATTACGTCCGCTTCACCCAATAACGCAGGGATTTTTTTGATTGTTTGCCCCGAAATATTTTGGGTTGATATATCAAGGGATTTCACGTTATCGTTTTTCTTCGCTTTAATTGTCACCGTACCTATCTGGTCTGATTCCGGCGCTAGGTAATAATTTCGTTCGATGTTTTGCGTTATATCAAACGATTCGGTGAAAATTTCGTGTGCGGCGGCGGCAACAGTGATTTGAATGGGTCCTGCGGGTAATGTGATGCTAAAAAAACCATAGCTATTGGTACTGCTTCTAAATTCTTTACCGCTGGGTGTTGTACCAACGATTTGTGCTTTGATGAGGGTTTCTCTGTTTAAGCTGTCTTTTACATAGCCCGATAAGGTAAGATTTTGTGCAAAACTGGCATGAATCAGGAAAAATGTAAATAGCGTAAATAAGGTGCGGCGCATTGGGATTGCAAAGGTAATTAGGTAGTTAACAACTGAGACGTTGTTTTGTCGATGAAATTTCGATTTTCAAAAGATATTTCAACCAAAATGGAAATGCAAGGGGATGCCGTACATAAAGAAACAGACATCCATTTGGATGTCTGTTTGCCACTCCTATAGGAACAATAATGATTAAATGCGATCTTTCATCGCCACAAATGGGCGGATGGTTTCACCAGTATAAATTTGGCGAGGGCGGGCGATGGGTTGCTTTTCTTTGCGCATTTCTTGCCATTGGCTAATCCAACCAGGTAGACGGCCCATAGAGAATAACACGGTAAAGAAATCCGTTGGGAAGCCCATTGCACGATATATGATTCCTGAGTAGAAATCTACGTTAGGGAACAATTTACGCTCAATGAAATATGGATCTGTAAGGGCAGCTTCTTCCAATTGCTTTGCGATATCCAATACTGGATCGTTTACGCCCAATTTTTCCAATACATCGTCGCATGCCTTTTTGATGATTTTAGCGCGAGGATCAAAGTTCTTATAAACGCGGTGACCGAATCCCATCAAACGGAAAGAATCGTTTTTGTCTTTCGCCTTGTTGATCCATTTTTGAACATCACCCCCGTCATTTTGGATTTGCTCAAGCATTTCCAGCACTTCTTGGTTGGCGCCGCCATGCAAAGGACCCCAAAGGGCTGAAATACCAGCGGAGATGCTACTATATAGATTTGACTGTGAACTACCCACAACGCGAACCGTACTTGCGCTACAGTTTTGCTCGTGGTCGGCATGTAAAATTAATAATTTGTTCATTGCACTCACTAACACTGGATCTGGCTCGTACTCTGACATGGTCACTTGACCAAATGTCATGTTTAGGTAGTTGGTCACATAATCCAAGCTGTTTTTTGGATATATAGTGGGGTGGCCATTCCTCTTTTTATATATCATCGCACAGATGGTTGGCATTTTTGCCATCAAGCGAATGATTGTGCGACTGATGGCCTCTTCAGAGCGATGGGGATTTAATGATTTGGGATAGTACAAGCCGAGGGCAGCGACCATACTAGATAATTGACCCATTGGGTGAGAGCCTGTGGGAAAAGCATTGAACATTGCTTGGAGTCCTTCATTGGCGAGCGTATGCTCACGGATGGCATTTTCGAATTCCCTATATTCTGTTGCGTTGGGTAACTTTCCATAAAGCAATAAATAGGAAACTTCTAAGAATGATGCGTGTTCCGCAAGGTCTTCAATTGAGTATCCGCGGTGATGCAATATACCTTCCTCACCATCTAAAAAGGTGATAGCACTTTTGGTAGAACCCGTATTTTTAAAACCAATATCTAACGTAATATGTCCCGTTAAATCCCTTAACTTGCTAATATCGATGGCTTTTTCACCTTCGGTTCCAACGATTATTGGGAATTCGTACTCTTTTCCTTCTACGATAATTTTTGCTGTTTCAGACATGGATAAATTTTAAACGGATTTTGGCTTGTGCGAATATAGTTTATCGACGGAAAATCCCCAAGTTGGGTGGACAACTCCTGCGGAATATCATAATTATTTAACCACTAATTTCATCAAAACCCTTCGCGGTAAGTTGAAATCGGGTTTTGCGAATTTTATCAATATCAAAGGAACTTAGCACTTTGTCGTCTTTGCCAATCGCTTTGATATAACGGTAATGATGCAACTGACGAATGATATCGATGGTTACATTAATCTGTATGCCGGTATCCTCCATCACTGTAATGGGAGTTTCTGCGTGAATTAAGCAGAGCAATACTTTTCGTTCATCGTCGCCGATTTCAAACATCAGTCGAACTTTTCAGGACGCATCTGCGGGAAGAACAACACCTCTTGAATGCTCTGTTGATTCGTAAGCATCATCGTTAGGCGGTCAATTCCAACACCCAAACCACTGCTAGGTGGCATCGCATATTCCAGTGCCCTCACAAAATCATGGTCGTATGCCATCGCTTCTTCATCGCCTCGTGCTGCCAATTTCAGCTGGTCTTCGAACCTTTCTCTTTGGTCGATAGGGTCGTTTAATTCTGTATAGGCATTGGCAATTTCCTTCCCGTTGACGAAGAGTTCAAATCGTTCAACCAAACCTGGCTTAGAGCGATGCTTTTTCGTAAGTGGGCTCATTTCGATGGGATAATCGGTGATGAAAGTGGGTTGGATAAGGTGTTTTTCTGCGCAGGCGCCAAAGATTTCATCAATCAATTTAGCGACACCCATTTGCGCGGTGACCTCACAGCCCAAGTTTTTGGCTTCGGCACCGAGTTCCGCCTCTGATTTTCCTTCGATATCGATGTTGCCATATTTTTTAATCGCTTCTGCCATCGTTAAACGAGCATAGGGCTTGGCAAAAGAAATTTCGTTTTCACCTACCATTACGGTGGTTGAACCGGCGACATCCATTGCGCATGTATCGAGCATTTCTTCTACGAAGTCCATCATCCAATAGTAGTCTTTGTAGGCGACGTAGATTTCCAATCCGGTGAATTCTGGGTTGTGGGTACGATCGATTCCTTCATTGCGGAAGTTTTTTGCAAACTCATACACGCCATCGAATCCACCAACGATCAAACGTTTTAGGAACAACTCATTGGCGATACGCAAATACAATGGAATATCTAAAGCATTGTGGTGGGTCATAAACGGCCTCGCTGCTGCACCCCCATGAATGGTTTGAAGAATTGGGGTTTCTACTTCGAGGTAGCCCTTACTATTAAAGGTGTTTCTCAAACTTTGAATCACTTTGGTTCGTTTGATGAAAGTTTCCTTGAATTGTGGATTGACAACCAAATCCACGTAGCGCATGCGGTAACGGGATTCGGGGTCGGTGAAGGCATCAAACACGTTTCCATCGGCGTCTTGTTTAGGCAAGGGCAATGGATTGAGGCATTTTGACAAAAGCATCAGCTCGGTTACATGCACCGAAAGTTCACCTGTTTGTGTGGTAAACACGTGGCCTTTTACTCCAATGATATCGCCGATATCGAGCAATTTTTTGAAGACGGTATTGTATAGATCTTTGTTTTCGTCGGGACAGATTTCATCGCGGTTCACATAGATTTGGATACGTCCGCTAGAGTCTTGCAAATCAGCAAAGGCGGCTTTTCCCATAATACGACGGGTCATTAGGCGACCTGCCAAAACCACTTCTTTCCATTTCTGATCCTCTGTGCTGTTGGCGTATTCTGTGCGAATATCGGTGGCCAAGCAATTTACAGGGTAAAGTGCAGCGGGGTAAGGATCGATGCCAAGGGCTCTTAATTGTTCGAGCGATTGACGGCGAAGTAGTTGTTGTTCGTTAAGGGTAGTTTCCATGCGATTTGGCTTGCAAAATTAGCCAAAATTCGCGATATTATTGGGGAGAATCGCTTGGGTTGTTGTTGGGTGTTTCCTCGGTGCTTTCATTTGGTGTTTCTTCAACATTCGACACTTCAGGTTGAGCAGGCTTGCTGCTTCCAAAGGCCAATTCGATGGAATCTTTGGAGAAAAATGAATTTTGTCCAACAATCATTACGGCAACGCCCACAGTAATACAAGCATCGGCAAAGTTCCAAATGGGAGAAAAGAAGACAAAAAACTGACCACCCCACAGCGGCAACCATTCGGGGAGGTGACCTTCCCAAAGTGGAGCGTAGAACATATCAACGACTTGACCTTCAAACCAACCACCGATATATTGGTTTTCGGCGGCATAGATCACCCCGTAAAATACGGAGTCGATGATATTGCCCAAAGCACCAGCAAGCACGAGCGACAAAGACAGTAGCAATCCCCAGTGGGCATTGTTTTTGATGCTTTTTATTAGGCACCAAAAACCCACAAATGACACAATAATGCGGAACAAGGTGAGTATTAATTTGCCCACTTTGCCACCACCAAAGAGCTTCATTCCATAGGCCATGCCATCGTTTTCGATGAAGTAAATTTTAAACCAATCTCCAAAAATGGGGAGGATTTCGCCCAGCATAAAGTGGGATTTGACATAAATTTTTATGCATTGATCGATGCTCAGGAGCGTCAATATCAGCAATACCGGAATGGTGAATTTCCAGGTTTTAAACGGGGATACAGAAATGTTCGACAAGGGGTATTAACGCTTCAATTTGGCCTCGATGGTTTGCGTAGTATGCGGTACGGCACGCAATCTTTCTTTCGGAATCAACTTTCCAGAAGTTTTACAAATACCATAGGTTTTGTTTTCGATGCGAACTATCGCTGCTTCCAAATTTTTGATGAATTTTAATTGGTGCGCAGCAAGCTGGTTGAGGTTTTCTTTCTCAAATGTATCAGCGCCATCGTCTAAAGTGAGATAGTTGTTGTTTGTACCAACCCCACCGCCTTGATTACCATCTCTAAGATTGTTTTGGATGGTTTTGAACTCATCCTTGGCGATTTCCATTTTTTTCAAGATGATTTCTCTGAACTCTTGCAGTTCGTCATCGTTGTACCTGGTCTTTTCTTTTTCCATAACTAAACTTTCATTAAGGTGATATGAACGGGGTATTCGTACACATCAAGTATGTGCTCACTATCTTCTTCGGTTTCTTGAATCGATAGGGCCAATACTTCGCCACAAATATAAGTGTTAAAATGCTTTACACTTTCTACCAATGCATTATCGGCTTTGTATTTAACATGAATTTTATCTGTAACATCCAATCCGATGTCTTTTCTGAGGTTCTGAATTCGATTCACAAATTCTCTTGCCATGCCTTCCAAATGCAGACTTTCGCTAATTGTGATGTCTAAAGCAACCGTAGTTCCATTCTCCGAAGCCACCAACCAACCCGGCATATCTTGGGTCACGATTTCAACATCCTCCATTTGTAATTCGGTGGGATTTCCGTTCAAATTCACAATAATGTGTTTTTCGTTTTCCATCTCGCGGATCTGCTCTTGCGAAAAACCTTGAACGATAGCCGCCATCGCCTTCATTTCACCACCCAATTTTTTACCTAAGGTCTTGAAATTTGGTTTGATGCTTTTCACCAAGCTCGGGTGATTGGCCGATACGTATTCGATTTCCTTCACATTCACCTCAGAGCAAATGAGTTCCGCCATGTGTTGCACGGCCTCTTTCACCTCAAGTTTATCCGCAGGAAATAGGATTTTCTGCAAGGGCTGTCGCACCTTGATTTTTTCTTTTTTACGCAAACTGAACACCAAGCTACACACTTGTTGCGCCAATTCCATAGAGGTTTCCAACTTTGGATTGATGGCGGCAGCATCGGTCTTTGGCCATTCCGTCAAGTGGACACTCGCTTGGGTTTCATTGCGACTGATGCGGGTTACGTTGAGCGAACGATACAGCCAATCGCTAAAGAACGGTGCGATGGGAGCCGTAAGTTGGGTAACGGTATTCAAACAGCGATAAAGGGTTTCGTAAGCTGCCTTTTTATCGTGGTTTAACTCGCCTTTCCAGAATCTTCTGCGCGACAATCGAACGTACCAATTGGAGAGTTGCTCACCTACGAAATCTTCGATGGCTCGGCCTGCTCGGGTAGGATCGTAATCGTTGAAAGCGGCTTCCACTTCTTGGATCAATGAATTGAGTTTGCTCAAAATCCAACGGTCCATCTCGCTAAAGTGCGAACTATTTACGGGCGAATCGGGATTGAATTCGTATTGGTCGATGTTGGCGTAAATGGCAAAAAAGCTATAAGTATTGTAAAGTGTACCCAAGAACTTTCGCTGTGATTCAACCACACCTTCCATATCAAACTTGAGGTTATCCCAAGGCTGGGCGTTGGTCACCATATACCATCGAACGGCATCGGCGCCATATTTGGCTACTGTTTCAAATGGGTCGATGGCATTGCCGAGGCGTTTGCTCATCTTGTTGCCATTTTTATCGAGTACCAGTCCGTTGGCGATTACGTTTTTGAACGCAACTTCATCGAACAGCAAAGTACCGAGGGCATGCAGGGTAAAGAACCATCCACGGGTTTGATCCACCCCTTCTGCGATGAAATCGGCCGGGAAGTTTTGTTTGAAAACGTCTTGATTTTCGAAAGGATAATGCCATTGGGCATAGGGCATAGCGCCGCTATCAAACCACACATCGATAAGATCGAGTTCGCGAGTCATTGCCTTGCCAGAAGCACTCACCAGGGTAATTCGGTCCACGTAAGGGCGGTGCAAATCTTGGGTGAGATCTTCTGCAGATTGCTGTAAACCAAGGACTTGGTTGGCCTTTTCGATTTCTTTGTTGAGTTCATCGATGCTGCCGATGCAGATTTCTTCGCTGCCGTCTTCTGTGCGCCAAATGGGCAGGGGTGTTCCCCAGAAGCGGGAGCGGGAAAGGTTCCAATCTACAAGGTTTTCTAGCCAATTACCGAATCTGCCTTCACCGGTAGAAGCGGGTTTCCAGTTGATGGTTTTATTGAGTTCTACCAAGCGATCTTTCACGGCTGTGGTGCGCACAAACCAACTTTCCAAGGGGTAATAGAGGATGGGTTTATCGGTACGCCAGCAATGGGGGTAGGTATGCTCGTATTTTTCGACCTTAAAGGCTTTATTTTCTTGTTTGAGTTTGATGGAGATGCGCTCGTCTACACCGAGGTATTTGTCGCGCCCCTGCTTCTGGGTTTCCGCGGCTTTCTCTTCATCGCTGAGATAGGCTTCTTTGACATACTCTCCGGCGAAGTCGGTTACACAATCCAAGAACTTGCCTTTTTTATCTACTAGGGTAAGGGTGCCGATGCCATTTTCTCTCGCTGTTTTAAAATCGTCTGCTCCAAAGCTGGGCGCGATGTGCACGATACCGGTACCATCTTCTGTGGATACGAAGTCGCCGATGATTACTCGGAAGGCGTCGCCTTCCTCGGGTTGGGCATAGGGAAGGAGTTGGATGTAGCAGGCACCTTCAAGGTCGGAGCCTTTTTGGGTATTGAGTTTTCTCCAGGGGAGGATTTTTTGTTGTGGTGTATAGTTTTCCAGGGGGGCTTCAGCGCCTTCGGCGCTGAAGTACTTGCCAACCAGGGCCGACGCCAGCGTGACCTTGATTTTAATTCCCGTGTAAGGATTGAAAGTCTCTATTTGGTCGTAATCGATGTCTTTCCCCACCGCCAAAGCCGTATTGCTCGGCAATGTCCATGGTGTAGTTGTCCATGCAAGGAAATACTCATTTTCTGTCCCTTGCACCTGAAACTGTGCCACGATGGTGGTGTCCTTCACGTTCTGGTACGTACCCGGCTGATTCAATTCATGACTCGAAAGTCCAGTCCCAGCCGCCGGTGAAAACGGTTGAATCGTATAGCCTTTGTATAAATAACCCTTATCGTAAAGCTGCTTTAGCAAGTGCCACAAACTCTCAATGTAGTTGTTTTCATAGGTCACATATGGATGATCTAAATCTACCCAATAGCCAATTTGTCGGGTCAAATCGTCCCAGCGATCTTTGAACATTAGGACATCGGCACGACATTCTTTGTTGTAGTCTTCCATCGAAATTTTGGTTCCGATGTCTTCTTTTTTGATGCCCAAACGCTTTTCAACTTGCAGTTCGATGGGCAAACCATGGGTATCCCAACCGCCTTTTCGAGCAACTTGAAATCCTTGTTGTGTTTTGAATCTACAAAATATATCCTTGATGGCACGGGCCATAACGTGGTGAATACCTGGCATGCCGTTGGCGCTTGGAGGTCCTTCAAAGAAGGTGAAACTCGGCGCACCATTGCGTTGGTCAACACTTTGCTGAAACACCGATTCTTGCTCCCAAAAGGCAAGTATTTCCGCTTCGATTTGCGGCCAATTTAATTGTTTGAGTGTAGGATACATTCGCGGTTGTACTGAAAAAGTACAAATTTACTGAATTCCTAGGGAAAGTGATGAGGGCAAGGCAAAGGCCTGCGATGATTTAGAAACGGTTGGTTCCGATGAAATACTGGAGGGGGCAAAATCGCTATAAAAAAGAGAGGGGCGGCCATTGGCCGCCCCTCTCTTTTTATTTGAAGTTGAATCTCTAAATGTTTGAGAAATCCAAATGATTGAATTGTATGTTTTTGGCGAATTAATCAACCATCAACTTGCTGCTTCCAACACCATCGTTGAATTGCATTCTAACCACGTAGATTCCAGTTGGAACGTTCAACTCGTATACGTTGTGGTTGCCATTGATAGCGAACTCACGAACCACTCTACCATTGATGTCTACCAAGCTAGCACCCAACAATACGCGGTTGTCCCAGTTGTTGTGAATGATCAATTGGTTCTTCGCAGGGTTTGGAGCCAAAGTTACGTTGGTTCCCAAGTTGGTGTTGTCGATACCTACTGTAGCAACTAGACCCAAAGAAACTGCAATACGAGGAGCCATGTAACCCATGATTGAATCAACATATTTCATAGATTTTGCTTTGCTATGCATAGGGTTAGAAGCTTTGATACCAGCCAAAATAACTGCAGGGCTGTATGGAGGGCTTGGCAACATTTTGATTCTTGCAGTATCATACCACTCGTATGGACCAGAAGCATTGGCAAGACCCGCAACTGGGAACAAACCGTCAATGCCCTTGTTCAACACGTTGGCTGCACGGGTGTAATCGTCCATTACTTTTCCTTTGTAAGGAGAAGTGTTGCCTAAACGCTGACAACGCTTCATGGCATCAAAACCACCGCTCACTTCAACAACTTGTAATGTAGTACCAGGTACGTTTACCATACCAGTAGTATATGGAGCAAAAGGATCCATTACAGAATGACTCCAGATCAAAGGGATTTCACCTTTTTCCATCCAAGCAGAATCACCAATCGCACCGCCTACGGCAAAAGCCAAACGGGCGTTTGATGTGTAACCTACGTGGTTTGATTTACAGAACATACCCATTGCTGGATTGTCGATACCAACACCTGTGCGGTCACCCCACATTGTGTCGTTTACCATCACTTTGCCAGTGCTAGCATCACGGAATTTAATGCTTTTGATTTCGCTCTGACGGTCGATAGAAGCATAAGCGCTGGTGATATAACCACCAGTACCGTTACCACCTACAGCAATTTTTGTAGTATCGATCTTGTAAGGGTTTCCACCTTCTTTTACGCCCTTTTTCATGAAACGAACGCAAGTGGCCAAATCTTGAACACCTTTGTAAGCGGCGTTGATGATACCTTGCTTACGCAAATCAACAGTTGCAGCTGCAGGGTTCCAACCCATACGGTAGGTCATAGAAGCAACTACGTAACCGCGTTGAGCCAACGACATACAAAATGCTACTGTAGCACTGTCGTCTTTGTAACCCACGGGGCTGTTGTTAGAATAACGAGGCAAGAAAGAACCCGAGTGACTAAAAATAATCAATGGGCGGTTACTAGCTCCGTCTAGGGGCTCATAGATGTCGGCTGTCATAGCAACGAAGCCATAACCTGGGGCCATAGAGACTTTGCTAGTCAAAGTTGGAGTTCCTGTAAGAACGGTGTAGTTGTCACCGTAAGTCACGTCTTTTGTAACCTTGATCTTGTCAGCAGTCAGCACTTTGTCCACGTATTTGATTTGGGCAAAAGAAGCTGAGGCCAACACAACTGTCAAGGAGGCGAGTAATGTTTTTTTCATATTTATATATTTTGGTTTTTACAAACTTAATGAATTGATTGAATCTTACAATAGCTATTCGATAAACAAATTTATAAATCAAAGTACACAGAGAAATAGGCCATTCTACCAATTCTTGGACCCCCATAGACTTGCATAACCATGTTGTTAGTGATATTGCTGGCGCCCATTTTTATCATGGCCTTAAATTTAGGAATGGTTTTAGAAATCATCGCATCGAGCAACCAATAGGTAGGGACATCGCCAGTAAACTGCGGACTTCCTTCGAACTTGAATCCTTGAATCCACTTGTAATTGATGCTAAATCCAAGATCTTTCATCTTTAGTTTCTTGAAGGCGATGTTTTGACCGCTCAAACTGAGGTTAAACTTATTTTTGGGTGTGTTAAAGGCAGGAATAATAGGATCTAAATTGTTAGTTTTATTCAATTGATTGTATGAATAATTGATTCCTGCGGTGTAATTTTTGGCAAAGAAATAGTTGGTTCCAATGCTGGCACCGGCAGTAGTAACGGCGGTTTCAGCGTTCGTTGCGATTCGATATATCTGTCCGCCACTGATATAATTGATTGAATAATCAATGATTGGGTCAAATCCAATTTTGTATCCAATAAAATCTTGATAATAACTGAAATAGGCACTCGCATCGATGTTTAACTTATTCGAAAACAGAAACGACTTATAGCCCATTTCGATACTTTTTACTTTTTCGGGACGAACGGGGTCTACTCCAAACCACTGAAGTTTTTTCAAGTCTGTGGTAAGACCACTCAGCGCATCGTAGAGAGAAGTCAAAGTAACCATGCTGTCGTAGCCGGTGATGTTACCCAACAAAATAGCCCTACCTACATTGTAATAAAGATATTGGTCGGCCAGTGTGGGGTTTCTCACGCCGGCAGATAAACTCACGCGGTAGTAGGTGATTTTATCGGGGGTGTAAACCATGGATGCGGCGGGTGAGAAGATGTAGTTGAAGTTTTGATTTTTATCAACCCTTGCGGTGGCATTGATTTTTAGTTTGTTGTTACTTGAGCGTTGTTCGATACCCGCATAAGCACCATACTCGTGGTTGCGAATTACCCGGCCGTTTGTATCTGAAAAGATTGTTCCCATGGAGTTGGGGCGATACAATCTGCCTGAAAATCCTGTGGTGAGGTTGGTTTTATCGGCCAATTTGAATTTGTGTTCCCCTTGCAAATTGTAAAGCGCACTCTTATCGAAGAAACCACTGCCGCCTTCCCCAAAGCTCTTCAGCGAGGTGATGGCATTTCTGAGGGAATCGTAACGCGCTGTGCCAGGTTGGAAGCGATCATATGTATTGGGTTGTTCAAAATGCGGTCTGCCTTGCCAATCATTTTTTCTATCGGCAAGTCCAGCACACTCTTGGTGCCATTGGGTGAGCAAATCTGTGTTGTTAGCCATCAGCGCATCGAGTTCAGTGAACCAATTTGGGTTTGAAAGCCAATCACCGGTTGGGTAGCCAGGTAGTTTTTTCAATTTGGGCACGAACTGACTTTTCCAGTGTGAGTAGTAATCACCGCCCCACAAATCGTCTCTTTTGGCGGCTTTTTGCATGAGCAAGGCTGTGAAAACAGCATCGTAAGTTCTACCAGCATCTTCATGGGTAGCGTACACGCGCAGGAATCCATTTTTGTCTTTGTACTCCAAACGGTTTTGTAAGAATTTAATGTCTCTTAGACTATAGCGATTATCGCCTTGATACACTGTGGTGCCCATTCCGTAATTGACTTGGTATTCGAACTGACGTGCACCATCGGGTTTAGGACGGTAGGCGGTCATGAAAGAGGTTTTGAAATTATAAGTATTGTAATCTACGATGTCTTTTTCTTCGTAGCCTTGTCTGTGGAAGCGCATCAAACCGGGGTAGTCGAATTTTTGCGATTTTGCAGTGGCATCGTTTTCGCCGGGTCTGAGAATTTCATCGCCATAGCGATTCACGGCATCGTAGCCGCCGGGGTTAAGAATGTTATTGACATTGTCTAGGGGAGAGCCTGATTTTACGGCATCCATGTTATCGGCTTCCCAATCGTAGGCTTTCATATAAAAAAGGTTGGCTTTCATGGCCCAACGCTCTTGTCCGGGCTTGCCCCCAAAGGCTTTTGCATAGCGGATGGCAGTTTCGGTTAGCCCGCGCTCAGCAACTTTCTGCTTTACTTGTAGTCCTTGGTATTTAAACGGGTCTTTGGTGGTCATAGAAATTACCCCGTTGAACGCCCCGGGTCCATAATATGCGCTGGAGGCACCCACCACAATTTCTTGGTTGATGACATCGAGTTCGCTGGCTCCGAGAAAATTACCGAGGGAGAAATTTAGACCGGGAGATTGGTTGTCGACCCCATCAATCACTTGCAGCGTTCTCACAGGACTGGTGCTATTGAATCCGCGGGTATTCACGATTCTGAAACCCAAGCTGGCACTAGTTACATCCACTCCTTTAAGGTGTCCGAGGGCTTCGTAAAAATCTGAGGCGGGGGTTTCGCGTATACTTTGGGCTCCCATACTTTCTACGGTGAGGGGAGATTCTTTAAGCTTTTCCTTGAGGCGATTCTGTTTGATCACAACTTCTCCAATTCTATCTACCTTTTTGGGTGAAATGGAATCTTGAGTTTGGGCCTGGATTTGAAGGATTGAAAATAAGCCAAAAATAATCAGGAGTATTGGTTGTTTCATGGGCAATAAATTGGATTTAATCGGTGCAATATAGCAAACAAATACAAAATCCGTGGAACTTCTGGTTTCCAAATGAAAATCCTGCCGTGAATTTTCCGTAAACTTGCACCTATTATTATGGTAGGTAAGGAAACACTGCTAAAGGCTTGGGATTTGATTTGTACTGCCCGTGCCATGGCTAGCATTTATGAGGAAAATAGACCGATTGCGAAATACGTTCACAGCACATCAAAAGGGCATGAGGCGATACAAATTGCGACAGCTTTTCACCTAAAAAATATCGATTATGCGTATCCCTATTATCGGGATGAATCCATGTTGTTGGCGGCAGGAATGCAACCTTACGAGTTGATGCTGCAGTTGTTAGCCAAGTGGGACGATCCATTTAGTGGCGGGAGAACTTATTACGCTCACCCCTCGTTGAACCGTCCGGAAATGGTAAAAATGCCACACCAAAGTTCGGCTACAGGGATGCAAACAATTCCAGCTACGGGGGCTGCTCATGGAATTAAATATTTAGAAAGTCAGGGTTTAATTACCAGTGCCGAAAAACCCATCGTACTTTGTTCTTTGGGCGATGGCTCGGTGACAGAAGGCGAAGTGGCTGAGGCTTTTCAGATGGCTGTTTTGCATAAATTGCCTATTTTGTATCTGATTCAGGACAACGATTGGGGGATTTCTGCCAGCGGCGATGAGATGCGGGCGATGGACGCGTTTGACTATGCTTTGGGCTTTAAGGGGATGCGACGTTTACGCATCAACGGAAGTGATTTTGTGCAGTGTTACGACGAGATGGAGAAGGCCATCGAATTTGTGAGAAATGAGCGTGCGCCGATGTTGGTGCATGTGAAAGTGCCTTTGTTGGGGCATCATACTAGTGGCGTGAGAAGTGAGTGGTATAGGGATGATTTGGAGAAGCAAATGCGTCAAGATCCTTTGCCAAGAATGAAAGATTTGTTGCTCACGTTGGGCGAATCTGAGGAAGTGTTGGAATCCATCCGATTGAAGGCGGAGCAGTTGGTCTTTAACGATTTTGAAAAGGCGAAAGCAGCGGAAGATCCAAAGCCAGAAACTTTGATGGATCATATTTTGGCACCCACAGAAGTGATTGCCGAGACAGGTGAAAGGTCGCCAAAAGGTGCTGAGGTTGTGATGATGGTGGATGCGGCGTTGCATGCGGTGGATGAGATTTTAAGAAAGCATCCTGAGGCGCTGTTGTACGGGCAAGATGTAGGACATCGTTTGGGTGGTGTGTTTAGGGAAGCGGCAACTTTGGCCGATAAATACGGAAAAGACAGGGTATTCAATACGCCCATTCAAGAGGCATATATCGTTGGAAGTACTGCAGGAATGAGCGCGGTGGGTGCAAAGCCGATCGTAGAAATTCAATTTGCCGATTATATCTGGCCGGGCGTAAACCAATTGGTGACCGAACTGAGCAAGAGTTCGTATTTGAGTATGGGTAAATTTGCCGTGGCAAGTGTGATTCGCGTTCCAACGGGCGCGTATGGCGGTGGAGGTCCATATCATAGTGGTACGGTGGAGAGTTCGTTGTTGCCCATCAAGGGAATCAAAATTGCTTATCCTAGCAATGCCGCCGATATGAAAGGGTTGATGAAATCTGCCTATTACGACCCCAACCCCGTGGTGATCTTCGAGCACAAAGGTTTATACTGGAGCAAGGTGCCAGGAACGGATGCTGCCAAAACGCTTGAACCCGATGAGGATTATTTGGTTCCTTTTGGAAAAGCGAGGGTGGCGTTAGAAGCGAGTGATGAAGCGGTTGACAGAGGCGAATCTGTGGGTGTTGTGACTTATGGTATGGGTGTGTATTGGGCGATGAATGCCGCAAAAAATCTTCCCGGCCAGGTGGAGGTTTTGGATTTGCGGACATTGGCACCATACGACGAAGAAGCCATCGTATCGATCACAAAAAAGCACGGAAAGGTGTTGATTTTAACGGAGGAAACGTTGCGAAACAGTTTTGCTGAGGCTTTGGCGGGTAGAATTTCCCAACAGTGTTTTCAGTTTTTGGACGCGCCAATTCGGACGATGGGCAGTTTGGATGTACCCGCAGTTCCTTTGAATGTAAGTATGGAGGCAGTCATGTTGCCGAACGCAGATAAAGTGGAAGCGGTGTTGCAAGAAATGCTTGCCGATTAAGCCAATACCTCGATTTTGTATTTTTTCTGATTGAAATTAACAACGTCGCCCTCGGCATGTCCTTTCAATGCAATGGCCAGGGGTGATTGGGCCGAAATGATATGAATGGGCTGACCTTGATAATTCAAACTTCCGAGTGCTGCACCAATGTAAATCATCATTTTGGTGGCTCCCATAGACACGTGTAACAAACTTCCTTCACCTGCCGCAATGGATTTGGCATCGTTTAGGATGAGCAGGGTTGCTTTGGTATTATGAACGCCTGAAATCTGGGTTTTTAATCGTTCGATTTCCCTTTGGAACTGCGTCCGAGAGGTTTCGTATTTGTCGCCCGCGGAACTTTTGGTCTCCTCAAACATTCCTTTTTGAAGTTCGTGGATGCTGCTTTCGTATTCAGCGATCATGGCATCGACGTGGGCAAGGCAAAAATTTCTTATATCGGATTTGTTTAAAAGCGTCATTTTGGCGGCAATATTAATTTAACATAAATCAATATCAATTGTTTTCTACTCAATAAACCGATGTAAATTTGTGGAAGCATGTCAGATTCTCAGGAAAACAACCCAAAAGGACAAGAATTTTCGTTAAACACGATTGAAGAAGCCATTGCCGACATCAAGGCGGGGAAGGTAGTTGTTGTGGTTGACGATGAAAATCGGGAGAATGAGGGCGATTTTTTGACGGCTGCGCGGAACATGACACCCGAGTTGGTGAATTTCATGGCTACCAAAGGTCGGGGATTGATTTGCGTTCCATTGCTCGAGGAAAGATGTCAGGCCTTGGGCATTGAAATGATGGTGAACAACAACACGGCCACCCATGAAACGGCATTTACGGTTTCGGTGGATTTGTTGGGTCAGGGATGTACAACGGGCATTAGTGCTTCGGATCGTTCTAAGACAATTAAGGCATTGATCGACCCAAATACCAAACCAGAAGATTTGGGCAAACCAGGTCATATTTTTCCATTGGTGGCCAAGAGTGGTGGGGTATTGCGCAGGGCGGGTCATACCGAAGCAGCGGTGGATTTAGCGGTGATGTCGGGCTTTGAGCCGGTGGGTTGCATCGTAGAGATATTAAAAGAGGATGGTGAGATGGCGCGACTTCCAGATTTGGTTGAGATTGCTACGGAGTTGGATTTAAAGATTATATCGATAGAGGATTTGATTGCCTATAGGTTGAAGCACGAATCGTTGATTCAGAGGGAGATTTCGGTGCAGATGCCTACCAAATGGGGCGATTTTGATTTGGTTGCTTTCCGTCAGAAAGACAGTGGACAGGAGCATTTGGCGTTGGTGAAAGGCCAGTGGACGGAGGACGATTCCGTGATGGTAAGGGTTCACAGCAGTTGTTTAACCGGCGATATTTTTGGCAGTTGCCGATGTGATTGTGGCGAGCAGTTGCAGAAGGCGATGGAGCTTATCCAAGAGGAAGGTCGGGGAGTGATTGTTTACATGAATCAGGAGGGCCGAGGCATCGGATTATTAAATAAGTTGAGGGCGTATAAGTTGCAGGAACAGGGTTTGGATACGGTGGAAGCGAATTTGCAATTGGGCTTTAGCATGGACGAAAGGGATTACGGAGTGGGCGCTCAAATCATCCGCGATTTGGGTATCAAAAAAATGCGTTTGATCAGTAATAATCCCAAAAAGCGGACAGGTTTGGTGGGTTACGGACTGGAGATTGTTGAGAATGTGCCCTTACAGATTGAATCGAACCCACACAACGCCAAGTATTTGGCTACCAAGAAATTGAAAATGGGTCACACGTTGTAAAATTGTGCCACGCGCAGTTTTAGTGTTACTTTGAAAGGATTAATATCATCGAGATGACAAACACCAAATACATAGAAGTAGATCCGGCGAATACGCCATTGCCGCAGTTGCATCAGTTTTTGTTGGGTAGTGTAAGTCCTCGTCCGATTTGTTTTGCCAGTACAATTGATTTGGAGGGCCGACCCAATCTGGCCCCTTTTAGCTTTTTTAATGTGGTGAGTGTAAATCCGCCAGTGATTGTTTTTTCACCCAATAATAGCGGTCGTGATGGCACGCCCAAGCAAACATTTTTAAATGCGAAGGCTGTTCCGGAAGTGGTTGTGAATGTGGTGAGTTATGCGATGGTGGAACAGATGAATATCGCAGCCGCACCCTGGGAACATGGCGTGAGTGAATTTGAAAAGGCGGGATTTACGCCAGTTGCATCGGATTTGGTGAAACCTTTTAGGGTAGCTGAATCGCCCGTGCAAATCGAATGTAAGGTGATTGATATTAAGGAGTTTGGTGATGGCGGCGGATCAGGAAAATTGATCATGGCGCAGGTTATGAAGATGCACGTGAAGGAGGAAGTTTTGGGTGAAGACGGAAAAATCGACCCGTTTAAAATGAATTTGGTGGGCAGAATGGGTGGTTCTTGGTATTGTTTGCCGGAGCGAGATAGCATGTTTGAGCTGTCGCAACCCATGAAAGTGACTTTGGGATATGACCGTTACCCAGCAGAAGTGCGTTTAAGCAAGGTATTGACGGGCAATGATTTAGGTCGTTTGGCTGGAATCCAAGGCGAACCCACGCAGGAAGAACTCGCATCGGGCATCGAATGGTTAAAGGAAAACGGGGAATACCCACTGGATCTCAGTGATTGGCATTCAAGGGAATTGGGGGCTTTGGAATTATTAGGATTTGACCGTATTCGAGAGGCGGCCGCGTTGTTGTTGCTTTAATTCAAGGCAACAAGTTTTGGCATCGCGCATCGCAAAAAATTAAGCCAACAGTTTTTTAACGGCTTCGCTGATGAGTTTTCCATCGGCAGCGCCACCCATGGATTTCATGGCGGCGGGCATCACTTTACCTAGGTCTTTCATACCAGCGGCACCGGTTTCGGCGATGATAGCTTTCACTTGTGCTTCGATTTCTTCGGCGCTCATTTGGGCGGGCAGGAAACTCTCTACCACGGTCAATTCGGAACGTTCGATTACGGCGAGGTCTTCACGACCTTGTTGCTCATAAATATCGAGGCTGTCTTTGCGTTGTTTGGCCATTTTTTGAAGGGCTTTGATGCACATATCGTCGGTAACTTCTGTTACTCCTTCAGCGGTTTTTAACAACAAAAAAGCACTTTTGATACCCCTCAATGCGCGCAAACGATCTTGGTCTTTTGCCTTCATGGCAGTCATGATTCCGGCATTTACTTGTTCTATCAAAGACATACCGCAAAGATAGTTAACTTTGCAGTGATTTTATGAGTACCGAAAGACCTGTCCGCGTTCGTTTTGCCCCTAGTCCTACTGGCCCTCTTCACATTGGTGGGGTACGTACGGCATTGTACAATTATTTGTTGGCCCGCAAGCATGGCGGAACCATGATTCTTCGCATCGAAGACACAGATCAAAATCGTTTTGTGCCCGGTGCCGAGCAATATATCATGGAAAGTTTGAAGTGGGTGGGCATTGAAATTGACGAGGGGATTGAGCAGGGCGGACCCCATGCGCCATACCGTCAGAGCGAGCGCAAGCCGATGTATGCTCAGTATGCCTACGATATGATAGAAAAGGGGTTTGCGTACTACGCGTTTGATACCGAAGAGGATATCGAACAGATGCGTAAGCGTTTGGAAGCCAGCAAGATGCAGCCGGCCTATGATTCTGTGAGTAGGATGAGCATGAAAAACTCAATTACCTTGCCAGCGGATGAGGTGAAAATGCGTTTGGAGCGGGGCGATAACTATGTGATTCGCATCAAACTGCCTCGAAAAGAAGAGGTGAGATTTCACGATGTGATTCGCGGTTGGGTGGTTGTGAATACTTCCACGATGGATGATAAAGTGTTGTTGAAAGGCGACGGTATGCCTACGTATCATTTGGCCAATGTGGTGGATGATTATTTGATGGGCATCAGCCATGTAATTCGCGGTGAAGAGTGGTTGCCGAGTGCGCCATTGCACGTGATGTTATATCGTTATTTGGGTTGGGAAGATGTGATGCCAGAGTTTGCGCATTTGCCGCTTTTGCTGAAGCCGGAAGGCAACGGAAAACTGAGCAAGCGTGATGGAGATCGATTGGGATTCCCGGTATTCCCATTGCAGTGGACAGATCCAAAAACGAATGAAGTGAGCAGTGGTTATAAGGAGAGTGGCTATTATCCTGAGGCGGTGACGAATATGTTGGCGTTGTTGGGATGGCACCCGAGTGGAAACCAAGAAATGTTCTCTATGGAGGAATTGATTCAAGAGTTCAGTTTGGAGCGTGTGAGCAAGAGCGGGGCGAAGTTTGATTTGCAAAAGGCTTTGTGGTTTAATCAGCAGTATTTACAGCAGAAGCCATTGAATGAGCAATACGAAATATTGAAGCCTCTGATTGAGGCCAAAGGTTACGATACTTGTCAGGAATACGTGGAACAGGTGGTTGTTTTGATGCGTGAGAAGGTCCAATTTGTCAAGGATGTTGTGGAAGAGGGATATTATTTCTTTGAAGCACCCAAGCAATACGATGAAGAGGTGGTTCGCAAGAAGTGGAAGGCGGAAACGAACGCGCACATTTTGGGATTGGCAGCGGCATTTGAGGGATTGGCAGAAGATGCAAATGCGGAAGCCTATGAAAATGCGTTTAAGTTGTATTGTGAAACTGCGGGTATCAAAACCGGTGAAGTTTTACAGCCTTTGCGGGTGGCAGTTAGTGGTGCGCCGATGGGTCCTCCAATTTGGGAAATGATCGCATTAATTGGTAGAGATTATGTGTTGCCACGTTTGCGCGAAGCTGCCGCGAATATTCAGCCTGTGGTCGCTTAATTTATTGTTTATTATCCCTATTTTCGCCTTTTAATCAAACTGTAACTAAAAAGTCTATTCGATAATGAACTCTTTTGCTCGTTTAAATCGCATCATGGGTTGGGTGATGTTTGCCATCGCTCTTGCCGTGTACACCCTCACCTTGGAACAAAGTGTGAGTCTTTGGGATTGTGGTGAATTCGCCAGTGCCGCCTATCGTTTGCAAGTAGTGCACCCTCCTGGGGCGCCACTGTTTTTGATGGTTGGTAGATTGTTCTCCTTGATGGCATCGTCGCCGGAAATGGTGGGCTTTTGGATTAACATGGTGAGCGCCGCAGCCAGTGCAGGTTGTGTGATGTTTACTTTTTGGATTACGACCTATTTTGCTGAGCGAATGGTTGATGACGATAACAAAAGTAAGTTGTTGTTGGTGTTGGGTGCAGGTACCGTTGCCGCTTTAACCAATACATTTATTGATAGTTTCTGGTTCAGCGCTGTTGAATCTGAGGTATACGCGATGAGTTCTTTCTTTACCGCATTGACCTTCTGGGCCGTGTTGCGTTGGTGGAAAGATGCCGATAATGCAGGTGCTGATCGTTGGTTGGTGTTTATCGCCTTCATGATTGGTTTGGCTTTGGGTACGCACATGTTGAACTTGTTGGTAATTCCAACGGTTTGCTTGGCTTATTACTTCCGCAAATACCCTGTGACACGCAATGGAATCATCCTGGCGTTGGGTGCTTCTGCTTTGGCCTTGGCTTTCGTAATGAAGATCGTTTATCCAGGTATTCCATGGTTGATGGCTACAATGGATCGCATTTTTGTGAATGATTTCGGTCAGTCTTTCTATTCAGGTTCTATCGCTGCCGTTGCTTTGATTTTGGCTTTGTCGGCTTATTTGATGCATTACACCTACAAAACCGGCCGTCGCAACTGGAATGTGATTGTAATGGCTGCCTTTTTTGTTGTTTTTGGATATTCATCCTACGCAATGGTTATCGTTCGTTCAATGGCCAATACTGCGATTGATATGAACAACCCAGAGGATCCTTATAAGTTCTATGGATATATAACTCGTGAGCAATATGGCGATCGTCCTTTGGCTTATGGTCCTTATTTTAATGCACCGGAAAGCGGTTATAAAACCTTAGGCAAACGTCGTTTCAAGGGTAAAGACAAATACGAAGAGGGTGGAGATAATTTCGATTATACTTATCCTGAAGAGTACATGACGATTTTCCCTCGTATGGGTAAGAGTAACAAACCCAATGATGCGCGTGGTTTTAGGGATTATGGAGGAATGACCGACGTTCAGAATCGCCTCGACGAATTGGAAGGGATGTCGCAACAGCGTGCGTTGACGGCCGAAGAATCCGACGAGTTACAGTATTTGAAAATCGAGAAGCCTAGCTTCAGTAACAACCTAAAATACTTCTTTAGTTATCAGTTGAGATATATGTATTTGCGTTATTTCATGTGGAATTTCGTAGGTCGTTTCAATGATCAGCAAGCCGTAATGGGTAACACCCGTTTTGATGGAAACTGGTATAGTGGAATTTCTTTGGTGGATCGTTTTGTGGTGGGCCCAAAAGCGGGAATGCCTGATTATTATGTCAACCAAAAAGCGAAGAATGCCTATTATTTCTTGCCATTGTTACTCGGAATATTGGGCTTATTAACCCATTTGAAAAAGCGTAAATACGATTTTTGGTTGGTGATGACATTGTTCTTGTTTACCGGTGTTTTGATTAACGTTTATATGAATCAACCGCCGTATGAGCCTCGTGAAAGGGATTATGCATTGGTGGGATCATTTCAAACTTTCTGTATTTGGGTAGGTTTGGGTGTATTGGCTTTGGCCGAGATGATTCGCAAATATTTGGGTAGCAAGAGTGCGATGGCGGCTACTGCCGCATCGATTTTGTTGGTACCTGTAAATATGGGATATCAGAATTGGGACGATCACGATCGTAGTGGTAGAAGAATCGGTATCGACATGGCAAGGAACTTCTTGGATCAGTTGGAACCCAATGCAATTTTGTTCTGTAACGGAGATAATGATACGTATCCTTTGTGGTATGCGCAGAACGTGGAAGGGATTCGTACCGACGTGCGGATTATCAACCAAAGTTTGTTGCCTACGGATTGGTATAGCAGTGTTTTGTTGGATAAGGTTTATGATTCTGAGCCTCTGCCATTGACATTAACGAAAGAAGATTTACAGACGGGTAGTTTTGAGGGTGGAATTGAAATTCAAGATATTGAGGGAAAATCTACTTTATTGGATTTTGTGTTGAAGCAGGTGAAGGACGAGAATAGAAATGGCGTTGAAAGAAATTACTTCAAGTCGAAGTCTATTTGGTTCCCTGTGGACCGTAAGTCGGTGATTGCTTCAGGATTTGTTCCTACCAAGGACACTTCAGAGGTGGTGGATCGCATCGAAATCACATTGGGCGGCGGTTATATTTCTAAGGGTGATTTGTTGGTGTTGGATTTGATCAATCAGAATGCAAAATCAGGGTGGAAGCGTCCGATTTATTTCACCAGCGTAAGCGGTTACGATTTCTATGATTTGAACAACTATTTGCAGTTGGAAGGCTTGGTTTACAAGTTTGTGCCTATCAAAGGCGGTGCCAGTTCACGTCAGCCATTGCGCGTAGCCGACTATAAACTGTATAGTAACTTGGTTAAAAAATATAAGTACTGTGGTATGAAGGAGAAGAAAAACTTCTACTTAGACGACAAGGCTGCTTATGTACCGGGTGACATGCAACAGATGTCGATGTTGCTTGCCCGCACCTATTTGAGCAAGATCAAAACATACGATCAGTACAAGACTCAGATCGCTAAGGTAGGTATTGCTGGAGCGCCGATTCCTGCGGGTTTCCGTTCCGTTGAGGAGTACATGCAACGTGAGGGAGATTCTTTGTCGGTTTATCGCAAGCGTGCCATTGAGGTTTTGAATCACATATTAATAGAGATTCCAGAGACAGTAATGCCGATGAGAAAGGAATACAAGGCGGATTATGGCGTTACATTATTGGAGTTGGGCGATGCTGTATCGGCGAAGAAAGTGTTGGATTTGGCTATTAAGGACTGCGTTCAATATGGAACTTATTTTGCGAAGTGGGAGGATGAGATGTTTGGTGCGAGGGAAGTACAGATGAGTCGTGACTTGATAAAAAATATTGTCGGCGAGTGTGAACGTCTAGGCAGGAAGGATTGGGCTGAGGCTTATAAGAGGGAAACTGCAGCGGTGGGCGTGAATTATGAGAGTTCGGAGAGTGCTGGTGGCATGTAATTAGAAAAAAATGGGTCCCGCCGCAGGCGGGACCTTTGCTTTTATGGAATTTAGAAAAAAGGAAAAAGACGCATTCGTGTATGGGATACATCCCGTATTAGAGGCTTTGCAATCGGGTAGAACGGTTGATAAAGTTTGGCTGCAAGAAGGTGTTTTGCAAGGTCAATTGAAGGACTTGTTACCGATTTTTCGCTCCAAAAATCTCATTTGGAAACAGGTGCCTTTGGCCAAGTTGAATACGCTTGTAAAGGGCAATCACCAAGGGGTGGTTATTTCTGTGAGCGCGGTTGATTTTGCCGATTTAGACACGGTTGTGGCCGGGGCTTTTGAGGCGGGTGAGGATCCGTTTATCTTGATTTTGGATGGTGTTACCGATGTTAGAAATTTTGGTGCCATCGCTAGAACCGCTGCTTGTGCGGGTGCACATGGTATTTTGGTGCCGGAGAAAGGTTCTGCTCCGTTGAGCGCCGATGCCGTGAGGACTTCTGCGGGTGCATTGATGAAAATCCCTGTTTGTAGAACTCAGTCTCTCTATGGAAGCATCAAAATGTTAAAAAACAGCGGTGTTAAGATTGTAGGTGCAACGGAGAAAACGTCTGAAGTGTTGTTTGATGCCGATTTAACCGGTCCTATCGCAATTGTACTGGGCGACGAAGAAACGGGTTTGAGCGTTGATACTTGGAAGTTGTGCGATGCGCATGTTAAGATTCCACTGTCGGCCAAAGGCGTTGGCTCATTGAACGTTTCTGTGGCTGCCGGCGTAATCACTTACGAAGTGGTTCGTCAGCGCGCCAAATAATTGATTGACAGGAAATAAATTCCACTAATTTTGCTGGAGTTATGCGTAGCATAAAAATGGTTGACCTCCAGGCGCAGTATGCCCGTTTATCGTCTGAAATTGATCAGGCCATCAAACAGGTGCTTTTGCAAGGGGATTTTATTCAGGGCTCTGCGGTAAAACAGTTGGAATCTGCTTTATCTGAGCGTTACCAAGTCAAAAATGTGATTTCTTGTGCCAATGGTACCGATGCGTTGCAATTGGCATTCATGGCTTTGGATTTGCCCAAGGGTTCCGAAATCATTACCCCTGCTTTTTCCTACGCCGCTTTGGCTGAAGTGCTTTTGTTACTTGAGTTGAAGCCCGTTTTTGTTGAGGTAGACCCAGCCACTTTTTTGATGGATGTTTCTTTGATTGAGGCGATGATTACCGGAAATACAAGGGCGATTGCGCCGGTTCATTTGTATGGGCAAATGGTTTCTATGGAACCTTTATTGGCCTTAGCGAAGAAACATAATTTGTACGTTGTTGAAGATGCCGCGCAGGCCATTGGTTCGCAGTATTGTACTCCAGGTGAGCATGGATTTGCCGGAACGATGGGACATATTGGCACAACCTCCTTTTTTCCAAGTAAGAATTTGGGATGCTTTGGCGATGGCGGTGCAATTTTTACAAACGATGATGATCTAGCTCAGAGATTGCGCAGCATGGCAAATCACGGCCAGACTGTTAAATATCAGCACGATATACTCGGTTTGAATTCTCGGTTAGATACCTTACAGGCCGCCGTATTGATGGCGAAATTGCCTCATTTGCATGACTTTGAAAAATCTAGGAGAGCGGTTGCTGCACGATACGATGAAGCGTTAGGTAGCTTGGATGGCTTGGAAATTCCAGACAGAACGGTCGACAGTTCTCACGTTTTTCATCAATATACAATGACTTGTAAAACGGCGGCGATGCGCGATGGGCTGAAAATGTATCTTGCCGAACACGAAATACCCTCCATGATTTATTATCCGAGGCCTTTATTTTTGCAGACGGCCTATAAGCAGGTTGTTAGTATGCCCATTTCAGAAGACCTTTGCAATCGTGTTCTGAGTTTGCCTATCTGCCCAGAATTGGACGTTGAGCAACAGAATTACATCATACTTAATATACAAAATTTTATCCAAAAATCCCAATAAATCGAATGAAAGTAGCAGTAGTAGGAACCGGTTATGTAGGTTTGGTGAGCGGAACTTGTTTCGCGGAGACCGGAAACGACGTGATTTGTGTTGACATTGATCAGCGCAAGGTTGACATGTTAAGTGGCGGTCAGATCACCATTTTTGAACCAGGATTGGAGATACTTTTCAAGCGCAACTTGAAGGAAGGCCGTTTAACCTTTACCAACAATTTGGAAGATGCCATCAAGGATGCACAAGTCATCTTTTTGGCGTTGCCAACCCCTCCAGGTGAGGGTGGTGCTGCGGATTTGAAATACGTTTTGGGCGTGGCAGATCAATTGGGTAAAATCATGACGGGCTACAAGGTGATTGTGGACAAGAGCACAGTTCCTGTAGGTACTGCGGATAAAGTTGAAGCAGCTATCAGGGCGAACTACAGCGGTGAGTTTGATGTGGTAAGTAACCCAGAGTTCTTGCGTGAAGGCGTGGCAGTGGATGATTTCATGAAGCCAGATCGCGTGGTGATTGGTGCCAAAAGTGAGCGTGCTTTTGAAGTGATGGATGAATTATATGGTCCTTATGTACGTCAGGGCAACCCGGTGATGCACATGGATACGCGCAGTGCTGAATTGACAAAATATGCAGCCAATAGTTTCTTGGCAACCAAGATTTCTTTCATGAACGAGATTGCTCGCTTGTGTGAGTTGTTGGGTGCGGATGTAGATATGGTGCGCAAGGGTGTGGGCAGTGATGACCGCATCGGAAAGCGCTTTTTGTTCCCGGGCATTGGATATGGTGGAAGTTGTTTCCCAAAGGATGTTCAAGCGTTGGTGCACAGTGCTGCTGAAGTGAATTACGATTTCAAAATTTTGAAGGCGGTTGAGGATGTGAATTACGATCAGAAGAAGGCTTTGTTGCCTAAGATCGATGCGCATTACGGCGATATCAAAGGGAAAACAGTGGCGATGTGGGGATTGGCATTTAAGCCGAATACCGATGACATTCGTGAGGCTCCAGCTTTGGAAATGATCGATGCATTGTTACAAAGAGGCGCTAAGGTGCAGTGTTACGATCCAGAAGCGATGCCAAATGTGCAGCGCATTTTGGGCGATTCTGTTGTATTTGCTGAAAAGATGTATTCTGCTTTGGAAGGCGCAGATTTCTTGGTTATTGCCACGGAATGGCCTGAATTCAGAACCCCCGATTTTGGTCGAATTGATGGGTTGTTGGCAGAAAAAGTTATCTTCGACGGGCGTAATGTTTTCGAAATGGATACCATGCGTAAACACGGATATACTTATTATAGCATCGGTCGTAAAGACATCAAATGAGCAAAGAAAGAGTTTTAATTACAGGCGCTGCCGGCTTTTTGGGAAGTCATTTGTGCGAGCGATTCTTAAAAGAAGGATACCACGTAATCGGGATGGATAATCTCATTACAGGCGACTTGAGAAATATCGAACATTTGTTTCCTTTGGAACATTTCGAGTTCCATAATCATGATGTCAGCAAGTTTGTGCATGTGGCCGGTGATTTGAAATACATCCTCCATTTTGCATCACCTGCATCACCCATTGATTATTTGAAAATCCCTATCCAAACCCTAAAAGTTGGTTCGTTGGGCACGCATAATTTGTTGGGTCTTGCGATGGCAAAAAAGGCTAGAATTCTAGTTGCTAGTACTTCTGAAGTCTATGGCGATCCTACCGTGCATCCACAAACTGAAGAATATTGGGGCAATGTAAATCCGGTTGGACCCAGAGGTGTTTACGATGAAGCCAAGCGTTTTCAAGAGGCTATCACCATGGCGTATCATACTTTTCACGGATTAGAGACCCGCATCGTGCGCATTTTTAATACCTACGGACCGCGAATGCGTCTAAACGACGGTCGTGTGTTGCCAGCATTTATGGGACAAGCCCTACGCGGTGAAGACCTTACTGTATTTGGCGATGGCAGTCAGACTCGTAGCTTCTGTTATGTAGATGATTTGGTGGAAGGAATTTACCGTTTGCTATTAAGCGATTGTTCTGATCCAGTGAACGTTGGGAATCCCCATGAAATCACTATCGGTCAGTTTGCGGAGGAGATTATCAAATTAACTGGCACCGACCAGAAGGTGATTTATAAGCCTTTGCCTACGGATGATCCAAAGCAACGTCAGCCCGACATTACAAAAGCCAAGGCGATTTTGAATTGGGGTCCAAAGGTGGATCGTGCGGAAGGTTTGAGAATTACTTGGGAGTATTTTAGATCTTTGCCTACGGAGCGCTTGTACGAAGAATCACATCACCGTGATTTCGTGAAGAACGTTTAACTCATTGGATTTTTAAGAGAGTCCCGGACTGTAGATAAGAACGGCGACTTCATAATGCCCCCTGCCGATGATGTAGGGTGTAAAACTTACGCGAGTTGATTGGCAAGCTGACCGCAAGCGGCATCGATGTCTTTACCCCGGCTGCGTCTTACGTGTACGATTAACTTTTGCTTTTCTAGGGCTGCGGCAAATGCGTCTAACCTTTCTGTAGGTTGATAATCGGCCAGGGAAATAGGATTGTATTCGATCAGATTGATTTTTGAAGGGAATTTTCGGGCAAAAATGACGAGTTCCTTTTCTTCTTCTGGGCCATCGTTTACGCCTTCTATGACAGTGTATTCGAGGGTTGGGCGGATGCCAGTTTTATCGTACCAGTAATTGAGGGCATCAGCGAGCATCTCCAAATTGTTGCTATCATTGATAGGCATGATAGCCGATCTTTTCTCGTTGTTGGCGGAGTGTAGACTCAGTGCCAGATTGGTTTTAATGCCATCGTCGGCCAATTTTTGAATCATCTTGGCGATGCCGGCGGTAGAGATGGTTAAACGTTGTGGACTCATTCCTAACCCTTCGGGCGATGTTATTAGTTGAACACTGCGAAGTACATTCACGTAGTTCAACAGCGGCTCGCCCATCCCCATATAAACGATGTTATCTAGGCGTTTTCCGTGGTGCTCTTCGGCCAATTCGTTGATGATCCATACTTGATCAAAGATCTCAGCAGCTGAGAGATTCCTCATGCGTTTGAGGTAGCCCGTGGCGCAGAATTTACAGTCTAAGGAGCAACCCACTTGAGAACTCACGCATGCTGTGGTTCTGCTGCTGGTTGGAATTAATACGCCTTCGATTTTATTGCCATCGTGGAGTTCAAAGGCCACTTTGATGGTTCCGTCTTTTGAATGTTGGGCTGTGTGAATTTTGGCGACATGAAACGTAAAAGCTTCGGCCAGTTTTTCTCTCAACGGCTTGGAGAGATTGGTCATTTCTTCGAAGCTACGCGCTCCTTTTTGCCAAAGCCATTGATAGATTTGTTTGGCACGAAAACTTGGTTCTCCCATGGCTTTTAAGGCCTCGGTGATTTGCAACACATCTAGGTCGCGAATGTCCGTGGTTTTGCTCATGGGAGATAAAAATTATTTCTTACGGTAGAACAAACTGATTGGGACGCCCGTTAATGGGAACTTCTCGCGCATTTTATTTTCCAGGAATCGGGTATAGCTCTCAGCCACGTATTGCGGCAGGTTGCAGAACAAGGCAAAAGCAACACGCTTGCTCGGTAACTGAGTCACATATTTGATTTTAACAAATTTGCCCTTTTTACTTGGTGGGGGAGTGGCTTCCATAATTGGAAGTATGTAATCGTTAAGTGCGCGGGTTGGGATTTTTATACTGAGGTTTTCATAAACCTGCAATACGGTTTCCATACCTTGGAATACGCGTTGTTTGGTAAGGGCTGAAACGTACATAACGGGTACGTCTGTAAATGGTGCGATTTCCTTTCGGATATTCTCGGTATATTCTAAGTGGGTATTCGATTCTTTTTCTACCAAATCCCATTTATTTACTAAAATAACAACCCCTTTTCCTTGTCGGTGAGCCATCCAAAACAATGTCAGATCTTGGCTTTCCATGCCTAGTGTTGCATCCAGGACTAAGACAACGATATCGGCATTTTCAAGGGCACGTAAACTGCGCATCACCGAGTAAAATTCGATATTCTCGCTTACTTTGCTCTTACGTCTGATACCTGCGGTATCCACAAGTACAAATTCTTTTCCGTAAGCTTTATAGCGGGTATCAATGGAGTCACGGGTGGTTCCAGCGATGCTTGTAACGATGTTTCTATCTTCACCGATCAGTGCGTTGATCAAACTTGATTTTCCTACGTTAGGACGTCCAACGATGGCGATGCGGGGCAATCCTTCAATATTCTGTTGGTCGGGTTCTTCGTCCTTTAAGAACAAAGCAACTTCATCGAGCAATTCACCAGTTCCTGATCCGTTGGCGGAAGAAACTTCATGAAAGTGGTCGAATCCTAGTTTATAGAACGACGATGTTTCCATGCGAAGGCGGTCGTTATCAACCTTGTTTACGCAAAGGACTACGGGTTTTTTGCTTTTGCGAAGAATATGGGCGAAGTCTTCATCGAGTGGGTTGACATCGGTCTGCACATCAACAACAAATATGAGGACAGCGGCTTCCTGAATTGCAATATGCACTTGGTCGCGGATGGCGGCTTCAAAGGTATCGGAGCTTTCAGGTACAAATCCACCGGTATCAATTACGGTGAAATCTATGCCATTCCAATCGGAAAATCCGTAATGTCTATCGCGGGTAACGCCACTGTAATCATCTACTATGGCTTTGAATTCGCCGGTTAATCGGTTAAAAAGGGTACTCTTGCCTACGTTGGGACGACCTACTATGGCTACAATTCTGCTCATGAACCCGCAAAGATACAACCACGCGCTGTGGATTGTATATTTGTGATATGCTTATTTCTATGATTGCTGCGGTTGGCGAGAACCTAGAATTGGGAGCTGGCAACGCATTGTTGTGGCATTTACCCGATGATTTTTCCTGGTTTATCAAACATACGAAAGGAAAGGCGTTGATTATGGGCAGAAAAACGATGGAAAGTTTGGGTAAACCATTGAAGAATAGGACCAACATCGTACTAACATCAGGGGCTGAGGTATTGCCAGGTTTTGAATTGGCGAGCCATTGGGAGCAGGCTTTGAAAATGGCCGAAAAGGCGTTGGATTTGAAATGGGCTAACGCAATAGAGATGGGTGAATCGCTGCCTGAGGAAAAGGAAATCATGATCATTGGTGGAGGAGAGATTTATAAGCAGGCACTTTCATTTGCGGATCGGATTTACGTTACGCGGGTTCAGGCGAAATTCGATAATGCGGATACGTTTTTCCCTTCATGGGACGATGCGGTTTGGAATGAGACATTTACGGAGACGCATGAGGTAGACGAACGACATCAATTTGCCTTTGATTTTAAAATTTTGGAAAAAATGCAAAACCAGAAGTGATAATTGGGTGGGTCTTCAAGGCCTGATTTCAGCACCCCATTGTATATTTGTATTGAATAACATGAAAATAGCAGTTTACGCCAAGTCGGTTAGAGACCCAAAACACCAAGCAGGCTTTGGGGAATTGTTAATGGCCTTATCACAAAGGGGACATGAAATTTGGTTACCACCTTCATTAGAAGATCACGTACACATGAACATTGCGTCTAGCATGCCGGTTAGGGTCTTTGATCATTTTTCTGTGGGCGGTGAAAATGCTGATGTTTTGATTTGTGTGGGGGGTGATGGTACAATTTTGGACACTTTGAGCATCGTTAGGGACTCTGGTGTGCCCGTTTTAGCGTTGAATACAGGTCGTTTGGGATTTTTGGCTGATGTGCAGTTGGAGAACTTGGGCGTTGCCTTAGACGATATCGAAAAGGGAAATTATACAATCGAAACGCGGTCTTTGTTACATCTTGAATCATCGCATCCGTTATTTGATTACACGTTTGCACTCAATGATTTTGTAATACATAAGAAGGAAACCTCAAGCATGATAGTGGTTCACACTTATTTGAATGGCGAGTTTTTGAATAGCTATTGGAGCGATGGTCTGATTATTTCAACACCCACCGGAAGTACAGGTTATTCGTTGAGTTGTGGCGGACCGATTATTTTCCCCAAGAGCGACAGTTTTGTCATTACGCCCATTGCGCCGCACAACTTAAACGTGAGGCCGGTGGTTGTGAGTGATGATGTGGTTATTAGTTTCGAGATTGAAGGCCGCGCAAGTAGTTATTTGGCCAGTTTAGATTCGCGAAGTCAGAGTATTTCTGGAGAAGTAAACATGGCAATCCGCAAGGCCGATCACGGTTTAAATTTAATGCGACTCTCGAATATTCATTTTCTAGATACACTAAGAAGTAAGCTTCACTGGGGCTTTGATAAACGGAATTGATGCGGAGTGAGAACTGTGGATTATTGAGGAGGTTGATTCTTGCGATTCTTATTGCTGTGAGTTCTTTCATAGCGGGTTTTTCTCAAGTACCGAAAATTGGCTCGGATTCCACATTGGATGTTGCTACCTGGAATATTGAATGGTTTGGTGATAGTATAAATGGCCCCAACAATGAGGTTACCCAGTTGAAAAATGTAACGGAAGTGATTACCTCAATGGATATGGACATCATGGCCTTGTGCGAGGTATCTAACACTGGGTATTGGCAAAAATTACAGAACAATCTAACGGAATACGGTGCGGTAATTACGACCTACAATCAGACTCAAAAGACCGCTTTACTATATCGAAAATCGATGTTTAAGTTGTTATATAGCAAGTCGATTCTGCTTGCGTATGATTACGAATTTGCCAGCGGTCGTTTCCCCCTCGAAGTTGCTCTGGAAACACAATTGGGAGCAAAGAAAGATACCGTGTATTGTTGGGTGATTCACTTGAAAGCCAATACGGGAAGTACTTCGGAAAAGTTGGCATCGTACGACCGCAGGGCTAAGGCAGCGGAGGAATTAAAAAAATATTTGGATTCCAAAAAACGTTTGAAAGGCTGGGTTCTCGGTGATTGGAACGATGATTTGGATGTTTCAATTGTCAGTGGAAAAGCAAGTCCATTTTTGGCGTGGCGCAACGATACCAACTATGTTTTTCCAAGTTATAGACTCACACTAGCTAAGCAAAAGAGCACGGCGAATTACTCGGAGATGATTGATCATATGTCGTGTTTGCCCGCTATGAAACCCAATTGGCTCTTGAACCAAAGTGGCGTGATGGTTGGCGATGCCTACATTGGTAGTTATCGATTGAATACTTCGGATCATTATCCCGTGTGGGCTAAGTTTTCGATGGATTTTAAAGCACTGGATTTCCTTGGCACTGATGCGCCAATGATGGCTAGGCCTTTTGTTTATTGGAACGGCGCGAAATGGGAAATCGCCAGAGATTATGCTGCATCACCAATATCTGCGGGTGATACAAAGATTTACGACGTATCGGGCAAGCTCATTTTTGCTGGTCGTATCGAGGATTTTGTTCCGCAATCAGAGGGAGTGAATTATTTGCAAATAGTGCGCAGCAACGGCGAAATATTCCGGCAAATTTTGGTGCGTTTGGGCGCTTAGACAACAGTTTTAGGGTTTTCCTTCGCAAACACCAAAGGATTTGAGTATATTTATAATTGAGGCGGTTTATGCTAACGTAACGACAGTTATCTCCGGGTAAATACCCATTCTACCGGGGTATCCGAGGTATCCGAAACCGCGGTTCACATACAAATGTTGGTCGTTTTCGGTGTAAAGATCCAACCATTCCTTGTACACGTATTTCACTGGACTCCAGCGATAAAATTTGGTGTCGATGCCAAACTGCATGCCGTGTGTATGGCCTGCGAATGTTAGAGCGATATCAGTTTGTTTGCCAGCCACTTGCTCCCGCCAATGTGATGGGTCATGACTCAAAAGCAATTTTACGGAATCCGCAGGCGCATTTGCCAATGCCTTTTCAAGGTTTCCGTATTTCGGGAAGCGCGCTTTTGAGCTCCAGTTTTGAACGCCCACGATGCAAAGTTGTTCGCCGTCCTTTTCAATCACGCGATGTTCGTCCATAAGGATGTCCCATCCCATCGATTTATGATGATCGATGAGGTCGGCTAGATTTTTTTCTTTGGCTTGGGGGGTTGGCCACGGGACATAATCTCCGTAGTCGTGGTTTCCAAGGGTTGAGAAGACGCCTAGCGGTGCAGTGATTTGCCCAAAAAGATCCATCCAAGGGACAATTTCATCGGAGCGGTCGTTAACCAAATCTCCGGTGAAGAAAACCATATCGGCGTTTTGCTCATTCACCAATTTGATTCCCGCGGCAACGGCCTCGCGGTCCCAAAAACTGCCTGAGTGGATATCGGACAGTTGAACAATCTTCAGCCCTTGAAAAGCTTTGGGAAGACCGGCAATTTTAATCGTTTTTCTATGAATGGTATAGTTGTGAGCCCCTTTGAAGATACCCCAAATGGCAGTGCCAATGAACGCCGCGCCGATACCCAAACCGGTGTATTGTAGGAACTTTAAACGATTGATGCCACTGGGTTGATCTGGTGCCGAAGGGATGTCGGTAAAAAAGTACTGATATATCCAACGAAACAAACGAATTAGGTCATCGATAATCAAAAAGAAGACCCAAAAAATCTTGGCAATGACGATGGCAAAAACGACGGCCGAAATAAGTTTGGTTACCGACGGTGAAAGCGTAAAAATTTCGAATCGAATGAGTACGAAAAAGATAAATACCGCGGATCCATAGCCCCAGTAGCTCCATTTTAGGACGCTTTTGGCCTTGTTGCTCCAATGGGGAGTAATCGTTTTGATGCCTTGCCAAACGTAGGTATCGATTGCTAAGAAAAACAGGGTAAAAAATAGGAATCCGATGATTTGTTGTTTGAACATTTTTGCTTTTTGGCGAATTAGAACGCAAAGATAGATTGAATAACAAAAGATATGGATTAATGTTCGACAAACTAGACTTTGATGCCGTTGAATTGGGCGGAAAATCAGGAGTTTTTTTGTAGGTTTGAAACATGCGTATTTTTGGATTTCAAGTCTTGTCCGCTGTGTCTATGGGCAAAATGGTTAACGGATTGATATGTCTGTCAGTGTGTTGCACTTCTGTGCTATTAAATGCCCAAAAGAAAGGGGCGGCTACGGATCCAATTCCGATGGTGCCTCAGGGCTTAACAGCGGTGATGGACTTTATTCCCCAACGCAATTTGGGTCCCGGTGCAATGAGTGGTCGTGTTACCGCTTTGGCGATGCCTAGAACAGGGGCTTTGGAGTCGGTGAATCGCAATGTGATCTACGCAGGAACTGCCAGCGGTGGCGTTTGGAAAAGCGTGAATGGAGGGATCGCTTGGTCGCCCATTTTTGATGAAATGGATGTGCAGAGCATCGGTGCAGTGGCGGTTGATCCTCAAAATCCGAGTGTGGTTTATGTGGGAACAGGCGAAGGCAATCCAAGGAATAGTCATAATAGCGGCAAAGGAATTTATAAGAGTTTGGATGGAGGAAAAACATGGAAATGTATCGGGTTGGAGGCCACAAAAACGATTTATCGTATCGTAATTAACCCTAAGAATCCAGCTCAATTATGGGTTGCGGCGATGGGTTCTGTTTGGGGTGGAAATAAGGAGCGTGGCGTTTATAAAAGTGACGATGGCGGTAGCACTTGGAAGCAGGTGTTGTATGTCAATTTGACCACCGGATGTGCTGAGTTAGTAATCGACCCGATGAATCCTTTGAAGTTGTACGCGTCGATGTGGGATTATGAGCGCAAGCCTTGGACATTCCGCAGTGGTGGAAAGGGAAGTGGTTTGTATATCAGTTTGGATGGAGGAAATACTTGGCAGCGGTCTACAGAGAAATCGGGGTTGCCAAAGGGGGAATTGGGTAGAATCGGATTGGCAGTGGCGGCTTCAAAACCGGATCGTGTATATGCATTGGTTGAATCGGCGGAGACAGGCGTTTATCGCAGCGATGATGGCGGACTGCATTGGAGCAAAGTGAGTACGGAGGCGAATGCGGGGAACCGACCGTTCTACTATTCAGAGATTTATGTTGATCCGTCTAATGAGAATCGCGTTTACAGCGTTTGGAGTCAGATCACACGCAGCGAAGACGGCGGAAAACACTGGGATGTATTGGCCGATTGGGGGCATATTCACCCGGATCACCATGCCTTTTTTGTGCATCCAGACGACCCAAAATATATTATTAATGGCAACGATGGGGGTTTAAATATCTCTTACGATGGTGGCGAAACGTGGCGTTATGCGGAGAACATTCCTGTGGGACAGTTTTATCACGTGGACGTCGACAACCAAGAGCCTTACAACGTTTACGGCGGTTTGCAGGACAATGGCAGCTGGGTAGGTCCGGCGTATCATTGGATTGATGGCGGGATAAAGAATAGCGAGTGGCAAGAGGTTTTGTTTGGCGATGGTTTTGATGTGGCTCCGATCCCTGGAAAACCGGGTGAGGGCTATGCGATGTACCAAGGGGGCAATGTATATCATTACGATTTGAATAAGCATCGCAACACATTTATCAAGCCGCAGCATCCTGAGGGTTTGCATTTGCGATACAATTGGAATGCGGCGATTGCGATAGATCCTTTTGATGCCAATGCATTGTATTTTGGAAGTCAGTTTGTGCATTACAGCGCAGACCAGGGAATTTCGTGGCGCATCATTTCGCCCGATTTAACAAGTAACGACCCCAAGAAGATGGAGCAAGCGAAGAGCGGTGGACTTACAGTGGATGCTACGGGAGCCGAAGCTCATTGCACGATTTTGGCGATTTCACCTTCTGCTTCAGATCGAAATGTAATTTACGTTACTACGGACGATGGCCGTGTCCATGTGACCAAAGATGGAGGAAAGTCTTGGTTGATGGTGGGTGCAGGAATCACAGGGATAGGTGTTAGTTCTTCTACATTGGCTTCTTCGGGTGCTTGGGTACCTTATATATGGACAAATCCCAAGAATTCGGCTGAGGCATGGGTGGTGGTGAACAATTATCGTCAGAATGATTGGTTGCCATATGTTTATACGACGAAGGATTTTGGGTCAACTTGGACACGAAAAGTGATGGCGGATGGATTTGGAAATAGCCAGGGCAAGGGGGATAAGATTACGGGGTATGTGCTGAGTGTTTTGCCGGATTTTGAGGCCGAAGGCTTGGTATTTTTGGGTACTGATCATGGGTTATATGTGAGTGTTGATGGGGGTTCGGTATGGAATAAATGGAAGGGTTTTCCGAGTGTGCCAGTGGCGGATTTAAAGATTCAGGCGCGGGAGAGAGATTTGGTTTTGGGCACATTTGGTCGGGGTATTTGGGTATTTGATGACATAGCGGTTTTGAGAAAGTTTGTCAAGGGAGAGATTCAGGGCGCTGCTGCTATTAACATTGATATTTTACATGCCGGCGATGGGGTTTTAGCAAGGTATAAGCAACCGAGCGGAGCGAGGTTTTCTGCCGATGAGGCTTGGAGCGTAGCGAACAAGCCTTATGGTGCGATGTTGGATTTGAAAGTGGTTGCAGAGAAGGATGTCAAATCTGGAGATTGGAAAAAATTGGATTGCGTGGGTAAGGTTTATAATGAAGCCGGAAAGTTGATTCGTACCCATAAGTTTTCTTTTGATAGTTCAGGATATTATCGGGTACCTTACAGAATGGTTGCGGATGGTTTCCGTTGGCCATCGCATTATACACCCAAGCCAGATGATGGAATTCCTTCGGGTAGAAATGTGGCACCAGGCAAATATAAATTGGTTATTTCATCGGGAAAGGTATCTGACTCGGTTTGGCTGACGGTAAGAATGCCGTTGGGTGAGGCGTTTGATGCAGCGGGAAATACTAGGCAGGCTGAGCTGATGGACACGTTGCGGATTTCTGTGGAACGCGCTCGATTGGCATTTGAAGGATTGAAAGAGGCAGAAAAATCGATTGGTGAGGTGTTGGGAAGAAAGTATGTCAACGACAGTTTTGTTGCGCAATTAAAGAAATTGGAAAAGCCATTGCTGGATAGCATTGCTACTTTGAAGCTATTATATATGTTGCCCGAAGACTATAGGCCCTATGAGGAAGCTACGGTGCGTTTGATGGATCATTTGCAAACCGCCAATGGACTCATTGAGGGGAATGAAATGCCTGGCGAGAATTGTTTGGCTGCATTAAAAACCGCACAAAGGGAAACCAATCGTGTTGTGGGTAGGATCAACGCCTTTATGTCGAAGGATTATGCTGCGTTCTTGAAATTGGTTTTGGCTGAGCAAATTGCGCCGCTGAAGCAATACCCCAGTTGGTAATGGATAATTGACCTTTCGTGTTAATAATGAAGGCCCGCACGCGGGCCTTCATTATTACAAGCTTTTATATTCAGAACAGTTGTACTAGCCAATCAATATTCAGCCACAAAAATGTCGCCTTAGACTTAGGACATTGTTTTTGTTTTGATGTCAATGCGCTGATATACCCTGAGTTGAAGATGCCAATTTGTTTTAATTTTGATAAAAAAAAGTTAAACAAAATAGGGTGAGAATGACTTTTATTTGGGTCGATTTGTAACGTTAGCCCTTGATTTTACTGACATTGTGATGATAAAACGATGGATTCAATATTCGTTCGAACATTTATTCATTTGTCGTTTTACACTACAAATTTCCTTTCTTCGTATTCCTTATTAACTAAAGACACTAAAAACATATGATCACACAATTACTAAGCACAGTAGCATCTGGCAGTGAGCTAGAACTACTATCCGGAACATCACTTCCATCTTACATTGCATTTACGTTTTTCGTAGGTACAATGGCTATGATGGCCGCCTCTGTTTTCTTCTTCTTCGAAATGCGCAATGTTGCAGAACGTTGGAGAACTTCTATGTTGGTATCAGGTTTGATTACCTTCATTGCCGCCGTGCACTACTATTACATGCGCGGATTTTTCATGGAACATCAAACGTCTCCTACCTTCTTCCGTTACGTGGATTGGTTGTTGACTGTTCCATTGATGTGTGTTGAGTTTTACTTGATCACCAAGAAAGCTGGTGCTAAATCAGGATTGTTGTGGAAGTTGATCTTCGCTTCAGTTGTGATGTTGGTAACTGGTTACTTCGGAGAAGCAGTTTGGCGTGATAACAGCGTATTGTGGGGTGTAATCTCTGGCGCTGCTTATTTCTATATTGCCTATTTGGTATGGTTCGGCGAAGTGGCTGCTTTGGCAAACACCGCAGGTCCAGCAGTAGCAAAAGCTACCAAGACTTTGGCTTGGTTTGTATTGGTAGGTTGGGCAATTTACCCATTGGGTTACATTTTGGGTACCCCAGGTGGTTTGTTCGGAATCACTTTCGGTGCTGACACTCGTGTAATGGATGTTGTTTACAACATTGGTGACGCGGTTAACAAAATCGGATTCGGTTTGGTTATCTACGCATTGACTCAAGCTGACAAAGATTAATTTCTTTCGTTATATTGATTAGCATAAAAGGCCCGCGAAAGCGGGCCTTTTTTTTGTGCGAGTATTATTTGAAGTTCTTGTATTTAAATCACATCAACCAGAGCAACCGCTGTGTGCAATTTCAACAAGGGATCAATCCATCACAAATCCTTGGGCCTTCTTTACAAAACGCTCCAATGATTCACCTTGCAACTGACCGCGTTGTAGCATCGCCAAGTCCATGCAATATTGCAACAACTCGTTTCTGCCTTCGCCGTCTTTGCCTAATGCTTTTCCGGCCAATGGGTGATTGGTATTCACCACCATCGTTTGCTTGTTTAAGCCCATGTTGCCGTATGGAAAACCGTTACCCATCTTGGCCATATCTTCCATCCTGCGCTCCCATTCGTTTCTATGAACCGAAATGAAATCGTCTTGCGGTGGCAATGACTCCATTTTTACTTCAAAAGCCAATTCGTTCACTACGCCTTTTACGCTTTCTTCCAATGCTTTGCGTTGGTCTTCGCTCAATACAGATTCAATGGTAACTTCCTTTTCGATCAACTGATCCATCGGACCACCATCTACGCAACGGAATTTTACCTTTTCGAACTTGCCTTCTACCCAACCCGCAAAATGTGTATCCAAAGGACCGTTCAAAACAACCACTTCGTAGCCTTTGTCTTTGGCGGCCTTGATGTTCATGTGTTGCACATTGAGATCCGTAGTATACAATACAATCGTTTCTCCGTTTTTGTCGGTTTGATTGATTTTCGCATGATCAATCCACTCTTGAATGGTATTCAATTTCCCATCGGTGGTCTTTAATAAGCAAATGTCTTTGGTACGCTCAGCAAATTTCTCGTCGGCAACCATACCATACTTGACAAACAAATCGAGGTATTCCCACTTACTATCAAAATCGGCTCGATCGGCTTTGAATAATTCGTTTAATTTATCGCTCACCTTTTTGCTGATGTGCTGGGTGATTTTCTTCACATTGGCATCGCTCTGCAAGGAACTACGCGATACGTTCAACGGAATGTCTGGCGAATCGATAACACCCTTCAATAACACCAAATACTCTGGCAAAACATCCTTCACATCCTCGGTAACAAAAACCTGGTTGCAATACAATTGTACGCGGTTCTGACGGTTGTCGATGGCCTCATTCACCTTAGGGAAATACAATACACCCGTTAGGTTGAAAGGATAATCCGTGTTGATGTGGATGCTAAACAAGGGAGCTTCTTGGCCCGGGTACAATTCCTCAAAGAATGTCTTGTAATCCTCAGTTTCTAAATCCGCTGGTTTTTTGGTCCAGATTGGCTGCGTGTTGTTGATGTCTTCGCCATCGAAAGTGATAGGGATGGGGAGGAAACGACAGTATTTACGGAGTAATTCACGCAATTTCCACTTGGATAAATAGGTTTCCGCGTCTTCGTCGGTTAAATGCAAAATCACATCTGTTCCGCGTTTTTTACGCTTTCCTTTACCGATGTTATAGCTGGTAGCGCCGTCACAATCCCAATGAACTGCCTGCGCACCTTTTTGGTAAGATTTTGTTTCGATGGTAACTGTTTTCGATACCATGAAAGCGGAATAGAATCCCAATCCGAAATGACCGATCATTTGATCCGGATCTTTGTCTTTCCATTGCTCTGCAAATTCGCGGGCGCCAGAAAAAGCCAGTTGGGTGATGTATTTTTCCACCTCTTCCTCTGTCATTCCAATTCCAGAATCTGAAATAGTTAGGGTTTTGGCTTTCTCATCATAACTTATTTCTACTTTACAGTGGTCGATGGGGTCTTCAAACTCCCCAATACGGGATAGTGTGCTTAGTTTTTTGGTAGCATCCACTGCGTTGCTTACCAATTCTCGAAGAAAAATTTCCTGGTCAGTGTAAAGGAATTTTTTAATAATCGGGAAAATGTTCTCTGATTGAACTGAAATCTGTCCTGTTCTCATGCCGGTTGATTGTCAATCTGTGTACCAAAGCGACCGAACTGAAATTTTGTCATACTGATGTCGATGAGCGACGGGTTTTCTTTGTGAAGCAACTACTATTTGACAGAATTTGGCAAAAATTCAGAAATTTTTTTGACTATTTAGATTCTTCGCAACGTCGATTGGGCTGGCTCTTGTGAATGTCGAAATTTGCAAAATGATTTTGCAAAATAACATGTACGTAGAAAAATTGTGTAAATTTGTACGTATGAAAAAGAAACTGACTTTGTTGGTAGATGGGGAGTTAATCGACCGGATGAAGGAACATGCTGCTGCGCGTGAGCTTTCGATGTCTTTATTGGTTGAGCAGTTTTTTGCGCAGCAGTTATCACACAAGGAAAGGTTAGAGGGCTCAATTGAACTCAGTGGAGAAGATCGATTTATTTTCAAATTTGGTGGCATTGCCTCTGATTTTGGATCGATGAGTGATGCGGAGATTAAGGAATTGGTATTTTTGGAGCGCTTAAAAAAGCATTCGTAATTTGTAGTTATATGGCCGTTTTGATTGACACCAATGTACTGCTTGATTTTTTTCTAAAGCGCATTGAATTTTATAGCGATGCGAAGGAAATCGTCCGTTTGGCAAGGAAGGGTGAATATGAATTTAAGATAACGCCAATTACCTTGGGCACCACGTATTATTTGATCCGAAAGCAGTTTTCTCATTTAGATGCGATGGCCTTGTTGCAGGAATTTAGCTCGGTTTTTCCCTGTGTAAACTCATCTAATTTGGCATGTCAGGATGCATTGTTTATGGGTTTGGGCGACTTCGAAGACGCAATGCAAGTAGCAATGGCCAAATCGACTTGTGAGATGATTATTACCCGGAATGTGGCTGATTTTAAGCATTGCGGGATGTTGGTGATTTCGCCGAAAGATTTTTTGCGCATGCAAACCAAAAACGATTGATTTTTGCATTGCAGTATGGACCAGGAAGGAATAGGATATCGAAAAACGCTTACCCCCAAGCAGGCTAAACCCAAGATTGAGAAGTATTGCGACTATCAGGAGCGCAGTCATCAGCAGGTAAAAAGAAAACTGCAGGGCTATGGCTTGAGTAGTATGGATGCGGACCTATTGCTGGTGGAAATGATGCAAGCCAACTTCTTGAATGAGGAACGCTTTGCAATGGCCTATGCACGGGGAAAATTCAAAATCAAGGGTTGGGGAAAGGTCAAGATTAAGCAAGGACTAAAACGTGAGGGTGTGGGTGAAAAGTTGATTCAGCAAGCATTGGCATCGTTGGGCATGGATGATTACGTGAAGACATTAGAAACCCTCGCCGAGAAAAAGTGGCCTTTGATAAAAGGCGCATCGCACTTAGAAAAGGTTTTTAAACTAAAGCGATACTTGGTGGGGAAAGGCTATGATTTTGAGGCGATTGATCGAGCGATTGAGGGGGTAACGACCAAGAAATAGTTTACCAAATCTCGGTTGTTGATCACTACTTGAAATGCGATAGCGGCATGTTGAGCCATTCCAAGGCGGAAGAACCTAGCATCATCGACTTAATATCATCGGAATAGTTCGATAATTTGATGAGTTCACCGGGATTGTCCTCGCCCAACGGGAATGGGTAGTCTGTGCCTAAAGTGATTCTGTTAGGGCCTACTAGATCAACGACAACCTCTAACATTTTGGGATCGTGAACCAGGCTGTCGAGCCAGAATTGACCCAGATATTTTTTTGGATTGTGTATGTTATCTACGGCAACCAAATCGGGGCGTGCTTGCCAACCGTGTTCTATCCGGCCTACAGTTGCTGGGAATGCTCCTCCGCCGTGGGCAAAAGCCACGCGTAAGCGGGGCAATCGTTCAAAAATACCCCCAAAGATCATTGAGCAAATGGCCAATGATGTTTCCATGGGCATTCCAACGAGCCAAGGCAGCCAATAATTTTGCATTTTTTTGTTGGCGGAATACCACCACGGATGAACAAAAAGCGCCATATCCAACTCTTGCATCGCCTCAAAAATGGGGAACAGAGAGGGGTCGTTTAGGTTCATGTGGTTCACATGCGAGCCAATTTGAATTCCTTTGAGTCCAATTTCTTTGCATCTGCGCAACTCTTGAATGGCTATATCGGCGTGTTGCATTGGAATGGTGCCAAGTCCTACGAAACGGGTGGGGTAGCGATGACAAACATCTGCGATATGATCGTTTAGATACTTAGAAATTTCCAGACAGTCTTTGGGTTCTGCCCAGTAACTAAACATCACAGGTATTGTACTAATTACCTGAACATCAACATGATGATGTCCGCATTCTTTGAGTCGTTGTTCGGGATCCCAGCAATTGCTTTCGATTTCGCGGAAGAATGCATCGTCCATCATCATTCTAGCGCAGCAGGGTTTGTGGTGCTCGAGTTGAACAAATTCTCCGTAGCCAAATTTCTCTTTCCAGCGGGGGAGGTTTTCTGGGATGATGTGTGTGTGTATGTCGACCGTGAAAAAATTCTGCGAGGAAAGCATGCAACAAAAGTACACAGATTCCGCGAAATGCTTTTTTCATCCGTAATTTCGCTGCTTTAGGGGTTATTCATGAGCAATTACAAGAAAAGAAACGTTGATTTATTTGGGGCCATGAGCATTGTGGTTGCCAATATGATAGGTACGGGGGTCTTTACCAGTTTGGGTTTTCAATTGTTTGATATCCAATCGGGTTTTGGCATTATCATGATTTGGTTGGTTGGCGGAGTATTGGCCCTTTGTGGCGCATTTTGCTATGCCGAGCTCGCCACGCGATTGCCAGAAGACGGTGGCGAATTTTACTTTTTATCCAAGATTTTTCATCCGGCTTTGGGTTTTGTAGCTGGGTTTGTGAGTTCTACGGTGGGGTTTGCCGCGCCAATAGCTGGGGCGGCCATTGCGTTGGGGGCTTATGTACATGGCGTTTGGCCTGGGGTGAACGAAATGGCGTTGGCTGTTGTGATTATTGTTGTTATTAGTGCAATACACTGGTGGAATGCACGGTTGGGTTTAGACTTTCAAAAGGGCTCTACGGTGCTAAAGGTGTCGATGATTCTGTTATTTATTGGGGCAGGTTTTGCATTGGGGACGCAGCCTGTGGATTTTCTTCCAAGTGCACAGAGTTTCCGCGAAATATTCGGATCCGCGTTTTCGGGTTCGGGCGGTGCGGGATCAGCTGCGGCAGATGGGAGTGATTCCGGAGGCGGATTTTTTGGTCTTGGCAATCTCATTACTCCTGCTTTCGCTACCAGCCTTATTTGGGTCAGCTTTGCCTACAGCGGTTGGAATGCGAGTACTTACATCGCTGGATCCATCGAAAATCCCAATCGAAATCTATCGCGCAGTATTTTGATGGGAACCCTTGTTGTCACAGCATTGTACGTGCTATTGAATATGGTCCTTATGAAGTCGACCGCAGTGGCCAATTTGGTGGGTGTTAAGGAAGTGGGTTTGGTTGCGGCCGAAGCCATTTTAGGGACAAAAATCGGACAGTTGATGGGCGGAATTATTAGCCTTTTGTTGGTGTCAACCATTAGTTCGATGGTGTTTACTGGGCCGAGAGTATTGGCCAAGATGTTTGAAAATATTCCGAGTATGGGATTCATTTCAAAACGCGAAGCCGATGGAAATCCACGTACCGCAATTGTGGTTCAGTTGTTGGTGTCGTTGATTTTACTGTTTGCCATGGACTTCCCGCAACTCATTTATTATATTGCTTTTACACTGAGTTTATTTACGATGCTCACCGTTTTGGGGATGATGATTTTGCGATTCCGCGAAGGCAAGCCCGAAGGTTACAGCGCATGGGGTTACCCAGTCACACCCATATTATTTTTGGTTACAACAGGAGCCGTTGCAATTTTCTTTGTACAAGACAAGCCCACTGAAAGTTTATACGGACTGTCAACTGCAGCAGTGGGATATATCTTTTATCTGCTGAGCAAAAAGAAGTTTGGGTGATTTTGTAGAACTTTGTAAAATGGAATTTAAGGATTTGGTATTTCAGGTAGAGAAGGCCATTCACGATGTGGGTGTTGATCCGGTGGCCGCGCGTGGCGATGAAGAAGGTCAGTGGTTGTTGATGCGCAACGATACCCCCATCTATTTGGATGCATGGGCCGCGGAGCAAAGGTCGCCTTGGAACTATTTTATCTTTGAAGAGGACCCTACCACAGTTCAAATGACCATCCCATTTTGTTATGCGCCCACCTTGCAGCGCGAAGCATTTTTGGAGGAGTTACTTACGGTGAATCTAAATTTGTTGTACGGTAAGTTTACCTATAACGCCAAAGACAATGTGGTTGCGTTGATTTATCGTTTGCCGGGCTTGAGCTTTCATCCCGCTGATTTACCTCGAGTAATCGATGGTTTGATGTACTACAGCGAAATGGCTTACCACGTCCTCAAGGATGAATTTACCCTTAAGCGGGTCTTAGTAGAGGAGTCCTAAGACCCATCCAATTATTTCTTTTGACCTTGCTGCTGCGCGTAAGCTCTTTGTAAATCAACGATGCTTTGCTTTGCCGCGTAAAAGTCTTTTTCAATTTCTAATGCCGCTTGCAATGCATTTGCACAAGACATAATATCGCCAGTGCTGCGGAGCATGAGTGCTTGCAAATAGATATAGGCTGCTTTGGCATTGACTTCTTCCTTCATTCCGGCTGCGATATGCTCCATGCGCACTTTTTTATCGGTAATTTTAGGATCGGCCAGGGCTTTGCTCACCATCGAATCGCAACCCATCATGTCGCCACGCGCCATCTCAACAAAGCACATATCCCACCAGAAAGTCTGGTCCTTGGTTTCATCCCACAACTCTTTGAATATCACAATGCTCGCCGTGTCTTTGCCTTCTTCAAGTAGCAATTTGGCTTTGATTTCACGCAAAAAGGTGTTTTTTGGTTTGATTTTTAGTCCGCGATCAACAAAAAACATGGCAGTTTTTGGGTTTCTCACGTTCTGATCAGTGGATGCGGTATGGAAGTAATGAAAGTGCGCTAAACTGTCGTAGGCCCAGGTTTGAATGGTAGAGTCTTCGGCCATCCAAAGTTCTAACGTAACGATAGCAGAGCGATAATCGCCGGCCGCTAGGTTCATTTCATAGGCTTTTTTAAAGCTCTTTGAATTGTTTGTGCAACTCGCCACTAAGGAAATAGCGAAGGCGAGAATGAGAAGATTGCGTAATTTCATTAGAACAAAGGTAATTGGAATTTTTGAACCGATGAGGGGATGCTTTTTGTAACTTTGCAAAACCTATGTTTGAGAACCTACAAAACCGGTTAGAGAAGGCGTTTAAATCGCTCAAAGGACAAGGACGCATCAATGAATTGAACGTGGCCGATACCGTTAAGGAAATTCGTCGTGCCTTGATTGCGGCCGACGTAAGCTTTAAGGTTGCTAAGGATTTTACGGATATCATTTTAGAGAAAGCCAAAGGCCAAGATGTAATTAAATCTGTTTCGCCAGGTCAATTGCTTACCAAAATCGTTCACGACGAATTGGTGATTTTATTGGGCGGTGAAAAGATTGATTTGCAGTTGAATGCCAGTCCAACAGTGATTTTGATTGCGGGTTTGCAAGGATCGGGTAAAACTACATTCACTGGAAAATTGGGTAAATACCTGAAGGGTTTGGGTAGAAATCCGATGTTTGTTGCGGGCGACGTATATCGTCCGGCGGCTAGGCAGCAGTTGAAGGTTTTGGGTGAACAGGTTGGCGTTCATGTTTACAGCGAGGACGACAATAACAATCCAGTATCGATTGCGGAAAATGCCATCGAATACGCAAAAAAGAACAATCACAATGTAGTTGTAGTGGATACTGCGGGTCGTATTTCGATCGACGAGCAGATGATGAACGAAATCGCGCAGTTGAAACGCTCGGTGAAGCCACATGAGATTCTGTTTGTGGTAGATTCAATGACAGGTCAGGATGCGGTGCTTACGGCAAAGGCGTTCAACGATGTGTTGGATTTCACGGGTGTGGTATTGACGAAGTTGGATGGTGATACCAGGGGTGGTGCGGCGTTGAGCATCAAATCGGTGGTAAATAAACCGATCAAGTTTGTGAGTATGGGCGAGAAGATGGAGGCATTGGATGTCTTCTATCCAGATCGTATGGCGGGCCGGATTTTGGGTATGGGCGATGTGGTTTCTTTGGTTGAGCGGGCGCAGATGGCCTTCGACGAAGAAGAAGCCGAACGATTGTCGAAGAAAATTGCGAAAAACAAGTTTGATTTCGAGGATTTCTTAGCCCAGTTACAACAAATCAAAAAGATGGGTAACATCAAGGATTTGTTGGGTATGTTGCCGGGGGTAGGAAGTCAGATCAAGGATATGGACATCGACGACAATGCATTTAAAGGCATCGAATCGATGATACAGAGTATGACGCCACAAGAGCGGTCCAAGCCGGAAATTTTGAATGCAAGTCGCAAGCAGCGTATCGTAAGGGGAAGCGGACGGAACATTCAGGATTTGAATAAGTTGCTTGCTCAGTTTGAGCAAATGCGCAAGATGATGAAGATGATGAACAATTCGGGTGGTAAGATGCCGAAGATGCCAAATATGCCTGGCATGCGCAGGTAATTGAGGTATTAAAACGTAAATATCAGAACTCATGAAAAACATCGCTGATCTCCGCAAAGAATACACCAAGGGTGTTTTGGAGCCTCGCGAGATGGGTGCGGACCCACTTTTGGAATTTAGGGCTTGGTTTCAGCAGGCTTTAGAAGCGGAAGTTTTGGAAGCCAATGCAATGATAATCAGTACGGTGAATGCAGAAAATAGGCCATCGTCGAGGGTGGTATTGTTGAAAGAGATCACGGCAGAGGGCATAGTGTTTTTTACCAATTATGCGAGTCGGAAAGGGCAGGAAATGTTGAATAATCCTGCTGTTTCAGCGGTCTTTTATTGGGCTGAGTTGGAGCGACAGGTGAGGGTAGAGGGTATCGTGAGAAAAATTAGCGAGGCCGACAGCGATACGTATTTTTACAGCAGGCCAAGAATTTCTCAGGCGGGTGCTGTGGTTTCGAAACAGAGTGCGGTGATTGAGGATAGGAGGGCCTTGGATGCTCAGATGGAGGTGTTGTTAGCCGACGAAAGCATACACATTGAGCGCCCGGAGCATTGGGGAGGCTATGAAATTGTGGTGGATGGAATGGAATTTTGGCAGGGCAGACCTGGCCGAGTTCACGATAGGGCGCGTTACGATAAAGTGGCTGGCGCTTGGGTTAAATCAAGGCTTTCGCCTTGAATAGTGCTGAATTTTTATTAGTAGTCTCTTAGATTTCGCAAAAAATGACATCTAAGAAAAGTTGGTTTATTATCCGATGTGTTTGACGGTGTTTGCATTTTTTTAAATGGGCAACCAAAATATTTCTTTCTGCGTCTTATTTTGCACTTAATTTTTAGCAGGATGATAAAAAACTTTTTCAATCAATACAGAAATATTTCGTTGTTTTTGATGGGCCTTTTGCTGGTAATTCCAGCCGTTGCTCAGCCACCGGCGGGCGCCGTGGCCGCCAAACCCAATATCATTTATTATGCCGGCGGTAAGTGTGATTTTTATGACGCCAACAGCAATTTACTCTTATCCGTGGACGCAGCGGAGGCGGGATGGTCTGCAACACCTGCAAAAGCGGTATGGGTGGTTGTAAGTCCAACCAGTGGCGGGTATTATGAATTCCCCAACTATAGCAGCAATGCCCCTACGTGTAGTACTCGCGAATATTTGCAACCTTTTTGGAAATCGGATACCATATTTAGTGAATTGGTTTTGCTTTCAGGTGTGAACAGCACGGCGAATTTGATGTTCAAGGCGAAACAAGTACTTAAGGTTACCAATTATGATTTTTCGAAATCGTTTGTGTTGAATACGGATTATTCGGTGAGTGGTAAGACAGTTACCCAAAAATCATCGGCAGTATCGGCCACTTATGTTCTTAAAGGGGGAGTGAAAGGCAATGGGCAATCGAACGGACTGATGAATACCAACACTACCTCATGGACCTGCGTTACTTACATACCAGATCGCGGGGATTGGGGTGCGAAGACGATTTTTGGTTACAAGGGTGATTTATTACCAAAGACCATGTCGAAATTAAAAAACAAGCAATCTTTGGTGATTCAAGCCTACGGAATGAGTATTACCGCGGGTTTGAATGTAAGTGGATTTGCGGGTGATGATAAGAATTTTAAGCCAACCAAACCCTATATGCACAGTTATGTAGATTTATTGGGCGAAGGGTTGTTGGCGAAGTTTGGTGGCAACATCACTATGATTAATGGTTCGTGTGGAGGAAAAACCGTGGCATGGATCGATCAATATTGTAAGAGCATGGTGAATCCCAACAGTCCAGATTTGGTGATTTTGGATATGGGTATGAACGATATCTGGGGCACATCTAATGCATCGTTTAAAGCAAGTATGCAGTCTTGCATCGATAAAATTAAAAAGGACTGCCCAAATGCAGAGTTTATTCTCATAGGAAATATGTTACCAGATGTCAATTCTCAAGGGTCACCCAGTAACGGTGATGCGTTGATGTATGGTTTCCTTTCCCAGCTAAAATCATTGGAGGCATCGGGTATTGCCGTGATGGACATGACCACCATGAGCGATACCGTGTACCGAAGAAAGGGGGCCAAGCACTGTACAGCGAATTCGCTACACCCCAATGATTACTTGGCAAGATGGTATGCTCAGGGTTTGTTGGAGGTGTTCAATGATGGGTCATCACCAAATCCCAATAACGGGAATACATATTATGTAAACACCACAGGTAATAACACAGATGGTTTGACATTAGCCACAGCGTGGACGTCTCTTGCAAAAGTCAATGCACAGGTGTTTCAGCCAGGTGATAGAGTTTTGTTTGAAGGGGGAAAGACATTCACTGGAAACATCGAATTGGATGCTTTGGATGGAAATGTTGCCCTTAAGCCAGTGGTCTTTTCAACTTATGGATTGGGTAGAGCCACAATCAATACCACTGTTACAAATAAATGCGGTTTTAAAGCCACCAATTTACAAGGTGTTCATCTACGTAATTTGGTATTTAAAGGACCCGGTAATGGCACCCAAAAAGACATTGATGGGATACTGTTTTTTACGGATAAACCCTCGGGCTATTTATCGAATATCGCCCTAACCAATGTTGAGGTTTTTGGATTTGGCTTCTGCGGTATGCGCTTTTATTCTAGTTGGTCGGCAACGGTGAAGGCGGGTTACCGCGGGGTTCGTATTGATAGTTGCTCGGTGCATGATTGTCGGGAAAATGGCATCGTTTCATTTGCTTACGACGACCAAACAACCAATTTTTATCATCACAGGGATTTTCAAATTCGCAACACAGAAGTATATAACATTGCAGGCTATGCTGCTGGCAGTCACAAAGGCAGCGGTATTGTACTATCTCAAATTGATTATTCGGTTATTGAGCGATGTGTGGCCTATAATACAGGCACTTTGAATTCGGCTTGTGGGGGACCGGGCGGCATTTGGGTTTGGTCGGCCGACAACGTGACCATTCAATATTGTGAATCACATCACAATTCGTCGGGATCGTCTACCGGTTGTGATGGCTTAGGTTTTGATTTAGATGGTGGCGTAACCAATTCGATTGTTCAATATTGTTACTCTCATGATAATGACGGTGCCGGCTATTTGTTGGGCAATTTTACTGGTGCTCGCGCTTGGGGTAGCAATACGGTGCGATACAATATTAGCATCAATGATGCCCGCACGAATAACAGTGCGGTAACTCTATTTACTGCCCCAAATACCACCTGGAACGGATTGAATTTTTACAACAATACGGTGTACCTGAGTGGTTCAACCAAGAACAAATACACTACATTCGGTGCATTTCAAATGACGGATTATGGAACCAATATGTCGGGAGTGAAATGTTATAACAACATTTTTCAGGTTTCAGGATCTGGCAGTGCCGGCCCACTTTCTTTGGTTCATGTCCCTGCTACCTTCCTACCTCAAAATCCGGTGTTTATAGGAAATTTGTATTGGAGTTCTGGGAGTACTTTCAAAATCAACTATGGCATTAGTTACAGCAGTTTGTCGGCGTTTCGCGCTACCGGCAATGAAAAATTAAATGGGAATAGTGTGGGTGTGGAAGCGGATCCGGTATTGACGGGCGTTGCCAATGCGGCGTCATTATTGTATCCCAAGGACAACAATTCATTGAGTCAATTTCAATTGGTTTCGAGTTCTCCTGCCAAAGATGCAGGGCTTGATTTATTAAAGGACATGGGACTTTCCGTTGGTGCCCGCGATTTTTGGGGCAGTTCAATACCCATAGGTACTAAATATGATATCGGGGCACACGAATATGGCGGCGTAGTTTCATCAGTGGCAGATGGCCTCAAGAAGACATACTTTCATATTCAATCCAACCCAATCACGAATGGTGTTTTGGAGGTGGAACTAAATCTTTCAAGTCAAAAAGGTAATCAATTCCTTTTGATGGACATCACTGGAAAAACCGTCTACTTGGAACAAAAGTATGATCACATCAACGGAACAGAAATGTCGATGGATGTATCAAACCTTCCTTCGGGCATGTATTGGTTGACTTTAACAATAGATAATCAGCGTTTGCAAACCGCCCAAGTGGTGATTTACCAATAGCGATTATTCAGCCGCGTCGCGGAAGCTATCCATCAAATCGCTAGAGATTCCAGTGAAACTGAAACCACCATCGTGGAATAAGTTCTGCATCGTCACCATGCGGGTGTAGTCTGAGAACAAGCTTACGCAATATTCAGCACAGGCTTCAGCGCTTGCGTTGCCAAGTGGACTCATTTTATTGGCATAGTTGTAAAAGGCATCAAATCCGCCCACACCGGAACCGGCAGTCGTTTTGGTTGGACTTTGGCTGATGGTATTCACGCGAACGTGTTTTTTCTTGCCGTAGTGGTAACCGAAAGAGCGCGCGAAGCTTTCCAACAACGATTTGGCATCGGCCATTTCACCGTAATCAGGGAAGGTGCGTTGCGCCGCGATGTAACTCAAGGCCACAATGCTACCCCATTCGTTCATGGCGTCTTTTTTCATCAGGGTTTGCATCAAGCGGTGGAACGACATGGCTGAGATGTCGAACGTTTGGTGCATATAATCGTAATTGCTATCTGCGTAAGGGTTTTTCTTGCGAACATTCAAGCTCATACCTACGGAATGGAGAACAAAATCCAGGGTTCCGCCCAAAGATTCCATGGCGCCATTGACCAAATTTTCGAGGTCTTCCATCTTGGTAACATCGGCATAAATGAGGGGGGCGTTGAGTTTTTGAGATAGGGCTTCGGTTTGACCGATTTTGGCAGCAACAGGTGCGTTGGTTAACACAATTTGAGCGCCTTCGGCAACACAAAGTTCGGCTACTTTCCAAGCAATCGACTGCTCATTGAGCGCGCCGAAAATGATTCCTTTTTTTCCTTTTAATAAGTTATTCGACATAATTTTAGGGTTTTACAAATTTACGGGTTTTGTTGGAATTATGCTTTAGAACCTATTTTTGGTCATTTCAAACACATTTTTTAGGCGGAATAGGACTTCCAAATTTGGGAATGTGTGGGTTATTGTTTTATTTCACCTTACCCAAAATATAAATTTTCATGAAACGACTTATACTCTTGATTTTTATGGTGATGGCCTCGAGCGGATTTGCGCAGTTGGTTAGTACATCGCATAGCATTCAGAACGACATTCCTGCGGTGGGCGCGAAGCCTGTTGTGAAAGGCAGAAGCGCTGCCAAGCCCACAAAATGTGATGGTGATACCAGTATGTTTCCATCCTATGGGAGTACGGCTTATAATAGTATCACGATAAAAAAGGGAAGTTCATTGGGTCAGTTTTTTGATGCACCCCAAGTGATGACGGTTTCGGGTTTCCGATTTTTCGGGTTTTCGGTAACGCCAACTCCAGCCAAATCGGTGAAGATCAATTTGATTTGTAATTTGTACAAGGCAGGCGCTGATTCTTTACCATCGGGCACACCCATTGCGTCTGACACAATTATGGTTGATACGGTGATGGGAACCAGTATTCCATTGAGTCGGATTACATTAAATGCCTATTTCGGCAAACCCATTACGGTTAACGGGAACTATATCATCACGGTAGAATCGGACAGTACAACGGCTTTGGCGGCGGTGGTTTGTAATTCTTATACCAATGGCGATGGGAAAAAGCGCAATTTGGGTGTGGGTTCGGTGAGTGGGAAGTGGTATCGTTGTATGAGTTTGAATATCGGAGGAACGGTTTTCAATAGCCACATGCAGATGTACCCTTTTGTGGGTTATCAGTTGGGTACGGATTTCACTACAACGCAGAATTGCTATCCCAATTTGGATACTTTGTATTTCCAAAATCAGAGTAAGAAAACGGTTACGAGTAGCATATTCTACAACTACTACGTGTATTACAATTGGGAGAAATATTCTCACCGGTGGAATTTCAACAACGTGTATTATGCCAATGGGGTGGATGGTAAATATAAGCCCACATCGAAGAAGAATTTGAATGTGGAGTTAATTACAACGGTATATCCATATAATGGGAATTATTGTTCAGATACGGCGGTTAAAACAATTTATTTTAAACCCGGGACACCGAGTTTGAACCAGGCGGCGCAAGGATGCAAAGGCGATACAGTGGTTATTATTGCTGGGGCTGATGCGGGCTCTACGGTGCAATGGTTTAGGAAGGTAACTGATCCCAAGCCGTTTTTTGAAGGCAACAAATTGGTGATTTACAATTGCCAAAATACGGATACTTTCTTTGTGAAAGCGATCAATAATACCTGTGAATCGGGATGGCTCACAGTGCCGTTTACGGTGAATCTTTACCCCACAAAGCTTACTGTAAAGAACGATTCGATTTGTGCAGGGGCATCGGCCAACTTGCAAGCGTCAACAGATCATGGCAGTGTGTATTGGTACAATAAGGCCACAGGAGGAACGCTTCAGTTTACCGGAAATTTGTTAACTGTGGGTCCGCTGAGCAGCGACACCTCGTTTTACGTGATGGCCGACAACAAAGGCTGCTTGTATACTGGGGGAGCCAAATTGGTCAAGGCCTTTGTGGGTAGCAGTTTTGCGCCCTCGGCTCCCAAGGCTCCAGCCGACACGTTTGTGTGCGCACGTGGAGTGAATTCAGTGAAATTGACCGCCAGCAGTGGTTCCAGCTCTGATACTTTGCGATGGTTTGCGGATGCCACAGGCGGAAGTCCGTTGGCAAAAGGTACAACCTACACTTATACAGGTACCAAACGTGGCGATGGCTTTGTATACGTTGAGTCGTGGAATGGTATCTGCGGAAGCGGACGTACTGCGGTGAAGGTTGTAATCAAAGATTACCCCAATGTCTTTGGCGCTGCGGGGGATTCGGCTTGTTCCAATGATACCGCTCGTTTGTTTGGATCAACGCCCTGGGGTCAGTTGAATTGGTATTATAAGCGCAACGATGCAACACCATTCTACGTTGGAAAAAGGCCATTGATTACCGGTTTGACTGGTAAGAATCAGATTTATTATAAGTCATCAGAGGGCTCATGTTTTGCTCCCAAATTGGATAGCGTAGAAGTTATCATCAACGATATTCCTAAAGTGAGTTCGGTTACTGCGCCATCGGTTTGTGCCAAGGCATTGGGTAACATGACCGCCAAAGTCCCTTTTGGTAATGTTTATTGGTACGAAGATTCAGTGGCTACCGATCCTTTGTTCGTGGGTTCAAGCTACGATTTGGGCTTGATGCTTAGCAGCAGAACTGCTTGGTATCAAACAGAAAACAATGGCTGTAGAAGCGAACGTACGTCCGTTACAGTTGTCGTTAAGGCAAGGCCAGCAGCGGGATTCACATGGAATTTGTTATGGCAGCTGAAGTTGAATTGTGTTCCGATTTCTACCAGTGGATTAACCTTTGAGTGGAATTGGGGCGATGGTACCAAAAAGACGGGATTGCCAGGTGTTCACCAATACACACAAGCGGGAACGTATATCGTTCGTTTGATTGCAACCAGCAATTCCAATGGATGTAAGGATACGGCGGATATCTCTGTTTTGGTAGACCATACGGATGTAAAGAATATTGCGAAAACTCGATTGATCGCTTATCCAAATCCCACATCGGCGGGTCAGATCATCCATATTGATGGTCTAGGCGAATGCAAAGTGCAATGGGTGGATGCTTTGGGTAGAAATGTAGGTCAGTCTGCGGTTCGCGAATCTGAAGTTCTGGTTCCTCTCGGATTGCGCAGTGGGCTTTACTATCTGAACATTATGGGCGGCTTGGGTCATTACCCGGTTTCCGTATTTGTGCAGTAATTTTGCATCCATGGCGGTTCAAAAAGTGGCAGGGTTAAGTCCTGCTGAAATGTCTTTGTTATTGAGTGTTTTCCAGAAATATCCATCATTGGAGAAGGCCGTTCTATTTGGATCTAGGTCTACGGGCAAGCACAAGCCAGATTCCGACGTGGATTTGGTATTGTATGGAGAGAACGCCAATTTTGGGACGCTGTTCGATATCGAAGATGCTCTGTACGATGCGGGTTTTGGCCTAGAGCTCGACATCTTGCTGCATTCCATCATTCAGGATGAGCGATTGTTGCGATCGATTGATCGGACGGCCGTGGTGATTTATGAATCTTTGGTGTAAGGGTCGAGGGCGTCGCGGAGACCCATCGACATTAAATTAAATGCCATAACGAGGATCATGATGGCGATGCCGGGGACCAGGGCGAGGTAGCTATTGTCGAGGACCAAGTACCCCAAATTTTCCTTTACCATCATACCCCAGGAGGGCGTTGGAGGAGCTACGCCGAGGCCAAGGAATCCCAATCCTGCCTCCAGTAGTATTGCCGAGGCGAAGTTGGTGGTCGCCAAGACCGTGAGAGAGCCTTTGAGGTTGGGCAAAATGTGTTTGAACATGATTCTGGCGTTGGAGAAACCGGTAATTTTTGCTGCCAAAATGAATTCGCGTTGTTTGAGTTGTAAAGTTTGACCGCGGACTACACGAGCCACTTCAACCCATGTGCTGAGCGCCGTTGCGAGCAAAACTTGGTAATACCCTTTGCCAAATACCATGCTGAGTCCCAAGGCGATGAGTAGGGTTGGAACCGACCAAAATACGGTAATCAACCAGGAGAAGAATGCATCAATTTTTCCGCCGTAATATCCGGAGGAAATTCCTATAATCACACCAATCAGTAGCGATGCAATCATGGCGAAAAACCCAATGGAAAGGCTGATTCTGGCACCAATAATCATCCGTGAAAGGATGTCGCGCCCAAAACGGTCAGACCCCAACCAGAATGTGCGACTGTGCCACACTTTGTCCACCATTTTTGCGGAATCATTGGCCTCCATTCCCGCACCAGGATTCGCGGTGGGATTATTTTTTAGTGGAATGATCTTTGGCGTATTGGGATTGCCTAATGCCCAGTATAGATAGCTAGGGGTTTCGGTGGGATTTTGAGATTCGGAAGCAGTGCCAACCTCGGAACCGGCAGGGGTGGATTCCAATAATGCTTCTTGAGAATAGTAAACGGTTGTTCCGGGTCCAAGGTTCGACCATTCCGGTACAATTTGATTGGCGTTGGGTGTGGGATCTTCGGTGATGGCATAGCCTAAGACGCCTACAATCACCAGGATTCCGCAGAGGATAGCTCCCCCGAGAAAGAGTTTACTTTTCTTCAGTTGATGCAACATCGCTTGGGGTCTCTCTGTGATACAAATCTAGGGCTGTAATTACCGCCGTAAAGGTCCACAAGGGTACGGCAATTTTATCATACTGACTGTAATTGTTCAAAAAGGCGTGTACGTAATAGGTTATTAAACCGAGTATCGCCATCAATAAAGTGTATCGGACTTTGCCCGGTTTTTCGCGATAGTAAATCTTAAATGAAACGCCTAGCGTTGTGAGTACAATTCCAATCCATGTCAACAAACCCATATACCCTGATTCGCTCATGGCAGAAAAATATTCACTGTGCGCATCGCCCATATCGCCGGCAAAAGTTGAGATCAAAGTGATTTCATCGCTCTTTTGGAAAGGGCTATATTTAAATACATAGGTACCCGGCCCAAACCCGAATAGAGGTCGTTCCGAAACCATCCTTGCAGCGCATTTCCACCGGTTGATTCTTTCCAAATTGGATGGATCCGTAGTAACGTTTGATACCGATTTCACGTGACCTTCAATATCGTCGCTACTGCCCTGTTTGTTAGCTTCGAGATCGTACAATATCTTTTCTTGATTGATGATTCCGTAGGCGAAAGCGCCAAAAAGAACCAATAAAATCCAAGAGAATTTGATGTGCATTTTTAGCACGACATAAATGCCAATGGCGGCCACCAAACTGAGCCAAGTGGCGCGGGTGTAGCTCACTACAATGCCAAAAATAAGGATCGCCAAAAGAAAAACGAGGAAGGGTGCAAATGGCAACGAAATGCCAAAATGTCGACCCGCAAAGGCATAGATAAACAAGATCGAGACAGCAAAAGCGATGGCTGCCGCATACATTCCGTGATCGGGAAAAAACGGCCATGAAATGCCATAACTGCTGCTGCGAATAAACCCATCGGCGGCGTGTTTGGTGAGGGTAAAAATCACCAGTCCCAATGTGGTAAATGTGAAGGCTTTAAAGAACCAATGGATGTTTTTGAAGTTCGAAAATATCGACAGGCAGGTAAAATAAAATAGGACGATATACCAGGTACGGGCCATCACAAATTTGACGCTTACGATGGGCATCGTACTAAAAATTGTGGCAATCCACATCCATAACAGATAGGCTAATATGGCGATGCTGATGGGATGACTGAGCATTTCCAGTCGGAAATCGGGTTTGATTAGCCATCGAAAAGTGATGAACAGGAACATCAAAATAAACAGCGGCTCTGTGGGCAAAGCCAACCCGAGTCCCCCGCCTACGTTATCGAAGTTGATGCTCAGCGGCGCTAAAGCACCAAAGAAAAGCAAGCTCTTTTCGGTGTAAAGAAATGCCAAAAGCAATAGGCCCACCACAAGGGGTAGTAGCAGTAAATAATAGAATTGGAATACGGTGGCAACTACAAGTAAAGCCGTGATCAACCCGGTTATCAGCCAAAGGACATTGCGTTCTTTTTTGGTTGTGATTTGGGGTAGCAATTGAATTACGACTGGGATTTGTTGCTGTATAATTCAAAAAACACCAAGATGAGCGAAGTGGCCATAAAGGTTGCCAGAACTGAGATAATCATGACAAACGTACGTTTTGGCCAGAATTTGATTTCGGGTTTTGATGCCGCTTCGATGGTCATTTTGTGCGATAATTTCTCATTCACATCCACCACACGTCTTTCGTATTGAGAAATCAAATCACTTTCTTTTTCCTCTTCCAATTTGATCAATTCTTGCAAAGCCACAAAATCGCCCCCGGATTTCACCAAGGTCTTTTGTTCTTCAAGCAGCTTTTTCATTTCGGTCACTTTTCCAGAGGATTGTGCTTTATAAATTTCTTCCGCCAGCGCTCTACTTTGCTCTTCGTAGTTGGTAATACCCTCTTCCCCAAGTTTACGCATTTGGTCTTTGGTGCCCTGAATTTTATCCCTTTTGGATTGCAAAGCCCTCTCTACAATCTGCAATGCAGGAATCGCGATTTGGTTTTGCACCTCTGTTGTGATTGAATCGTACAACAAGGCCATTCCATTGGCAAGGTCGGCGGCCATCTGCGGGTCTTCGTCTAGGACTTCAATTTTTACACTCAAATATCTTGTACGGGTTACGCTGATGTTTTCCTTGAGTTTATAATCCATCGCCGTTTTTGGGTATTTCTCCGAAACAGGGTTGATGTTATAGTGCTTGTATAAGTTGAAATTCTTTACCAAACGACCGATTAAATCGCCGGAAAGCAAAATTTGCATCGCTTTTTCAGCCTCTTCTTCTTCTCCAAATTCCAAAGGATCTTTCAAACGCTGACCTGCATCAGAAAGCAAGGCCTCAGAGATTGAGTTGTTTTTGCTGGGATAAAAAATATGCGTTGCCTGGTATTTTGGCTTGGTGATAAAAGGCATCGTAACTACGATTGCGAAAACCGCGGCGATTCCACAAGAGATCATGAGCACCTTCCTCCATCGCCAGAAAAAATTTATTACGTCGGCTAGGTTTAGGGGTTTGATGTTTTCGGTTGAAATCAGTTCGTTGTTGTTTGCTTTGGACGTCATAGTTAAATCAATCGTATTGGGGTCAAAATTACTAATCAAACGAAGTCAAATGCTTAAAATTCTATGTGATGCGTTAAAAAAACGCGTTTTATATCAACATTAACCGATCAGAGGTCTAAAAACTTAAAAGCCACATCAAAGGCTTTTGTATCGTTTTCGTCGTAATCATCGGCCATAAACACCTGCTCAACATTGATGTTTTGCCTAGAGAGCGTGGCCAAAATATTCTTAACACTCGACGTATTCAGTTTGATATTTACATTGAGCATTCCTTGATCGGCGTAGCCAATTAATAAGCCCAAAATCTTGGCGTCGTTTTCTTCAATCCACCTAGAAATCTGGGACGGCGCATAGTCGCGATCGCTCATCTTTAAAACCAAAATCGCACCCATACCGCCTTGATTGATCATGAACGATAGCGATGCATCCATCGAATCGGAGATGTCGAGGTTGCTGAGTTGATCGTTAATTGGATGTGAATTAACCATATTACAAAGGTAAGGATTTTACCAATGATGCGAATCTTCGCGGTCCCAAGTGTCTTGGATTTTCATAGTCCTTTCGATGAGGTCTCTCGCGGCACCCATTCCTCCTTTTTCGTTGGAAATATAGGCAGCAATTTGTTTCACTTCACCGCAGGCATCGGCGGGGCAGCAGGGCAATCCCACGCGCGCAAGGACAGGTAAATCGGGATAATCATCGCCCATATAAGCCACGTCTTCCGGTTTGAGTTGCCAAGCAAAAAGCGCGTCTTCAAAGGCTTCCATTTTATGACTTTGGCCCAAGTAAATGTATTGAATGCCCAGTCCTTTCAGGCGCTCCAGGATTCCGCTCCCCTTACCACCAGAAATGATGGCGATGGGATAACCCTGTTTTACCGCGTGTTGCAAAGCATACCCGTCCTTGATGTTCATGGATCGGAGCATGTGGCCCTCTTCGGTTACCAAGACCTGTCCGTTGGTGAGCACCCCATCAATATCAAAGATGAAGGCCTTTACGCGTTTGAAATTTTCTATGAGATTGTCCGACATGGGATTAATGCGTTTTGGTCATATTGTCCGGTGTAACGATGATAAAATCAGCAATACCCAGGTTTTCCTTTTCCAATGTGGATACGTTGGCTTGGGTGCGGGTAGAAATGGTAATCACCTTGGTGGGTTGGGGCGGTACGGCAAATCTCGACACCGACCAGCGGGCTTTTTCTTCTTGGTTGATGTACCATTCGATGCTTTCGTGGTTGTCTGAATGATAACTGCCATTGTAGTGAATGAAAACACTGCCGCCTTCATATTTTTCGGGTACAGTAGGCAGGTTGCCGTAGATTTTCCAGGCCATTGTGGCGTCTTTGATGGCTTGCGACATCGGCAAATTCTGTCCGCCATGACCGCCGGTTGCCTTAAAAATTTCCGCATAACAATTTAGGCTGCTGTCGTAGGGCATGGGCATGGTGGGGAACAATTGTTTTTTATCGGCAGGAAGGGTATCAAGGGCCGACAAGCCTCCGCGGTACACCAAAGTGGCGTATTTTCTAGGGATGTTGGTGGCGATGAAATGTAGGTTGTTTTCTTTCGCAAAATCGACCAATGGCTTGTAGTCTGTTTTGAAATTGGGCCACAGTTTCACTGCTTTTTTGAGTTTATCGTACTGCGGATCTCCGCCCATCATCGCACCCATCGGCGTGACCATGGTTTCGGTTTTTGTGCTGGTATCCGTTGGGTTCAGGTATTCATCCAATGCGGCTTGCTGGTCGGTTTCGAACATCTCTGCACCCAATGCCAAAGGAACAGCAATTTCGTCCAATTCTTCCTTCATTTCTGCATAAACATCCTGCGTGGTTTGCAGTTGTAGCCAATGCGCAATGGGATTATCGTGAAATTCCCCAAAGAGGATTACCGTGGCGGGACGACCTGTTTTTTCACCTTGCTCTTCGATGCGGCTGCCCATCATTTCGATGTACTGCGCATAGCTGATCTTCTTGCCTTTGGCCGTGTAAATCTGGTAGGCTTGTATGTCTTTGGCGGGTGTAGGCTTTTTAACGATGGCTGAATTTCCGTTAGACGAGGACTGAGCCAACAGGCACTGCGGGATGATTCCTAAGGCGAATAGCCCGAGTTGAATCGTGATTATTTTGGCAAGACGCATAATTACAAAGGTAAATCATTTGCAATGGCGAATTTCCGAAAACTCACCAACCAAAACTTGCGGTTGAAAAGGATTGCTGTGTTTTTGGGCCCATGCAAAGACCTCATGGAATTGCAGTTAAAAGGGCAATTACCAGCCCAAGATGTAGGCGAACATCAACGGAGCAACAATCGTAGCGTCGCTTTCCACGATAAATTTGGGCGTATGAATGTCGAGCTTACCCCAAGTGATTTTCTCATTGGGAACCGCACCGCTATAACTGCCGTAGGAGGTGGTTGAGTCGCTGATCTGACAGAAATAGCTCCAGAAAGGAATGTTTTGCATCTCCATGTCTTGGTAAAGCATTGGAACCACGCATATTGGGAAGTCGCCGGCAATACCGCCACCAATTTGGAAGAATCCCACGCCTTTGCCATCGCTGTTTTTCACGTACCAATCCGCAAGCCATGTCATGTATTCGATACCACTTTTCATGGTCGATGCTTGCAATTCGCCTTTGATTACATAACTCGCGAAGATGTTACCCATGGTACTGTCTTCCCAACCTGGAACCACGATAGGCAAGTTGCGCTCTGCCGCTGCCAACATCCAGCTATTTTTTGGGTCGATTTCGTAGTATTGCTCCAACTCACCGCTATTCAAAATTTGGTACATGTATTCATGCGGGAAATAGCGTTCTCCTTTGTCTTGGGCGCCTTTCCAGATGCCTTCGATGTGCTTTTGGAGACGACGGAAAGCTTCTTCTTCGGGGATACAGGTATCGGTTACGCGGTTGTAGTGGTTTTCTAGCAGATCCCATTCGTCTTGAGGACTCAAATCGCGGTAATTGGGAACACGTTTGTAGTGGTTGTGCGCTACTAGATTCATGATGTCTTCTTCAAGGTTGGCACCGGTGCAAGAGATGATATCTACTTTGCGAGCGCGGATCATTTCGGCCAAGCTTTTGCCCAATTCGGCAGTACTCATGGCTCCGGCCAAAGTAACCATCATTTTGCCGCCTTCGGTGAGGTGGGTTTCGTAGCCTTTGGCAGCATCAACTAGAGCCGCTGCGTTAAAATGCAAGTAATGCGTTTCGATGAATTGAGAAATTGGACCTTTCATAAAGGTGCAAAGATAGTGAAGATTTTTTGGATGCCCCCTTGCTATGCAACGAACTAACGCTCACCCAACCACCACTTTTTGCGGAAGGTTTTATACTTGGGTGCGTATTGATGGATTCTGGCGAGCAGAAACTCCATGGCTTCGTCGTAGCTATCGGTCAATAAATACAAATCATGGTCGCCGGGCGAAATGGTGTGTTTGGCTTCCATCATTTTTAGCTGTTCGATCTGGCCTTTCCAAAACTCGGTGCCAAACAGGACGATGGGGAATTGGGGAATTTTATCGCACTGAACCAAGGTATAGGCTTCAAAGAGTTCGTCGAGGGTGCCAAGGCCGCCCGGCATGATTACGAATCCAACGGAGTATTTGAACAGGAGGACTTTTCTGACGAAGAAGTATTTAATATCGACCCATACATCAAGGAAGGGGTTGGGTTTTTGTTCAAAGGGCAGTTCGATGTTTATGCCGATGGTTTGTCCGCCGACATCTTTTGCACCGCGGCTGGCCGCTTCCATCACACCGGGTCCACCACCTGTCACCACATTAAATCCGGCTTTTGCTACGCGGGCACCCATTTCTCGGGCTTGGTGGTAGTATTCGTTGTCTTCTTCGAATCGCGCGGAGCCAAAAATGGAGATGCAAGGTCCCTGAAAGTGAAGGCTTCTAAATCCTTTGATGAACTGAAAGAAAACGCTGAGGGCGAAGGTGAATTCAGTGAATCTGCTTCTAGGCCCTTGGTAGATGCGGAGGTCGTTATTGCGATTGTATTCGTATTTTTCTTTCATGGGATAACTTCAAATATCACGAAAAAGCCCCAGCTTTGGCCGGGGCTTTTCAAATTAAATTCAAATAACTCTGAAAGCGTAGCGGTTAAAAACGCTCGTCGGCAGCGAAGAAGAAATTTCCTTCAATCTCTGCATTCTCGTCGCTGTCGCTACCGTGAATCGCATTTGCATCGATACTCTTTGCAAACAAGTTACGGATGGTTCCTGCATCAGCCTTCTGAGGGTCAGTAGCGCCAATCAACTTACGGAAGTCTTCGATTGCGTTGTCTTTCTCCAAAATGGCCGCATAAATCGGGCCGCTGGTCATGAAACTAACCAAATCGCTGAAGAACGGACGCTCTCTGTGGATACCATAGAAATCACCCGCGCGCTCATTGCTGAGTTGGGTGTATTTCAAGGCAACGACTTTGAAGCCGGCTTGAGTGATTTGATCTAAAATTTTTCCTGCGTGGCCGTTTGCTACTGCATCGGGCTTGAACATTGTGAAAGTGCGGTTTGTTGCCATGTCTGTTGAAATCGCCGCAAATTTCGTGAATCTTAGTCAGATTCTTGCACAAAATCGCTCAAATACTCGAAATGTGCGGTCAATTTTCCTCCCCGAGTAATCGTCGCTTCCTCCAACAACCGTGATTGCGCAGCAAACAACGCCGGAATGATATGCAACGATAACATCTCTCCAAATTCTTCGCTCGCGTCCTTCGGTAGTTCGTTGGGGAGGTTTCCAACCGACATCACATCGATGCTATCGGCAAGGTAAGGTTCGCAGGGTTCAAGCTTGGTTCTGCTCCAACCAATCACAGGATCGGCGATGCTGGTTGCCTTGTAAGTAATCGGCACACTGCCTTCCACATCGCAACTGATATCGGCAATCACAGATGGCACAAAACCCGGAACCTGTGTGTCCGAAACCTCAAACAACCGCGGCAAATCCTCTGTCCAATAGATGCCATTGATCAGCAAATCCGTCTTCCCACAATAGCCGCTAAACTGACCTTTATACTCGTGATGAAAATGATAAAAATGCTTGGTATCCCAGGCTTCAAGGGAGGGGTGAGCATACAAATCGGGGGAATTGAGCTGAACAAAAACAGGTTCGTTATACGTTTCGTTTAAGAATTGACTTGGCGATACTTCTCTGATGTTGATGGCACGCAAAAGGTCCAACGCCCCTTGAGAAACCCTGCCTCCACCGGTAATAACAATGCGCACGTTGGGGAGTTTTGCAGCAGTGAGCTCATGCAATACCTCCGCGTAACTTTTGCACTGATTGGCCGGTTTTAATGAAAACAAATTGTGCTTTTTTCCGTAAACCAAAAGTCCGTTGTAGGCGCCCACGAGTCCAGCGAAACGACCAAAACCCAAAACGCGCTGACCGTTTTCGTATCGTAAAACTTCGTAGTCGATGAGTGTGATATTTTTAAACAAAATAGCTTGCAGCATGCCTTTGTTATAAGGTTGCTTTTTGATGGTATGCGAAAAGAAAAAATAGGTTTTGTTGGGGATCAGGGAATCGGCGGGAAGTTCTTTGATGTTCAAAATGATATCGGCGTTTTCGAGGTTATCCACTACGGAGATCCCCACTTCTTGGTAGGCGGCATCGGCAAAACAACGGGTAGGGGAAGATTCAACGATCACGGACATTTGCGGGTATCGCCGTTGAAGGGCAAGGCATTGAATAGGGGAAAGTGCCACTCGATTGTCGGGCGGATTTTTGCGTTCTCTAGAAAGTCCAATTATCACAATTCAAAGTAACGAAAGATTTTCCACAGTCGTGATTCTGAGTTTTTAGTGTCCTATATTTGCGGCCTCATGAAAAAATTCCTTTGGCTGTCCATTCTGGCATTCACAGTTTTGGTTATTCCCTCTTGCAAACCGAAGAATACTGAGAAAAAACCACAAAAAGATACGGTTGTGGTTGTAGTAGATCAAAGGACAATTCTGGATACAAATTGGACTGCTTTTGCAAGATTCATGGCAGGTGTTCACGATGAAAACAACGATAGTTTAGAGCAGCGTGAATATTGGAAAATGCATGCCGCCAAAACCGATTTGCGTTGGAGATTGTTGATGCAAACCGTGGGTACGCCCATTGCCACTTGGGTAAACGACAAAAAATATATCCCATCAAACGCACCCAAAACCTTACTATACCCTTTTGCCGGTGGCGATTTTTTCTATGCAAATCTATTTTACCCCAACCGCGATACAGTCATCATGATTGGCCTAGAGCCAGTGGGTTCGAGATTTGAAGACTCTGCCGTTGCGCCAAAGCAAATGGAAGATTACCTCACCGTTTTGGATCGATGCATGTTCTACCCCCACAAGTTGGGCTTCTTCCGCACATTGAGTATGGACGATGATTTTTCGCATGAGCTGATGAATGGCACGTTGCACACTTTCTTGTTTTACTTGGCCAGAAACGGTTTTGGAATTCATTATGTAGAGTATTTCTCTTTAGATCAAAACGGAAATCAGGTCGCTGTGGAGCCCGGCGCTGAGCCCAAGGGTATCAAAATTGGTTATTCTGCCAGGGGCGACAAATCGGTAAAACAGTTGGTCTACATCAGCCAAGATATTAGCAACACCGGCAATAAAAAAGCCCCGGGTGTAATCAATTATTTGAAGCAACGCGGTTCAGTGGTGACATTCCTCAAGGCGGCCAGTTATTTGATGTACAAAGACTACTTCTCTGATATCGCAGGCGTGGTTACCGCTCAGTCCAAGATCATTTTACAAGACGATTCTGGCATGCCGATGCAAGCGATGCGAGGTGCGGGATTTAATACTGAACTACTCGGAGAATACAGCAAGACGATTCACTTGTTCGAGAATTACTTCCAGAAGGACATGCGCGATGAATATTTGGCCAAAAAGCCAGCCAAGTTGCCCTTTACCATTGGCTACAACGCCGAGTTTGGCGAGTGCAATCTGCAGTTAGGCACCAAGAAATGAGCAATTTTGTCTGCTTCCATGCCATTTGGAATGAGATAAAATTGGCCGATGGCAAGGGGGTCGACGAGGTTGCGATGCAAGAGCGGGCAGATATTGTTACCGCGTTTTTGGGAGAATACCCCTTTACACATTTTGAAACCGAGAGTGGTTGGGTAAAGGCATTTGCCGATGAGAACGATATCAATCCCGAAGATTACCTTGAAATTGAAGAGAATGTCTCCGACTATATAGATTTGTGGTCGTGGAGTATTGTGGAGAGAGAGAATTGGAATGAGTTGTGGGAGAAGAACTTTTTTAATCCCCTGTTGGTGGGTCAATTTTTTGTGCGGGCTCCATTTCACGAGCCGGCGCCCGAAGGGCGCCGCGCCATCACCATAGAACCCCGAATGAGCTTTGGAACGGGCCACCACGGTACTACCCGATTGATGCTTACCGCGTTGCAAGATTTGGGTGATACGATCAAAGATGCCAAAGTGCTCGACATGGGCAGTGGAACTGGGATTTTAGCCATCGCGGCCGAAATGCTCGGCGCAAGTGAAGTGTTGGGTGTGGAGATCGATGATTGGGTGGTGGATAATGCAAACGACAACCTGAAAATCAATCAAACAACCCAAACGGAAATGGTTCATGGTCATGTAAAGGCCCTGGAACTAGTGAGTGATGGCTACTACGATGTGGTACTTGCCAATATTCATAGAGAAGTTCTTTTGGCTGATATGGCGGAATACCAAAGAGTGTTAAAGTTGAAAGGTAATCTTTTATTGAGTGGTTTGAGAGAAGAAGACGTCCCCATGATTTTGGAAAAAGCGAAAAGCATAAATGTAGTTTTGCAACAAACACAAATCATCGACGGGTGGGTGATGATGATGTTTGAAAATAAGTAATCTTTGCACCGATATTTGTTGCAATTTCGTAACTTCCCATCCCTTGACAAGTGTAATTAAATTATTGCCCGATGCGGTAGCCAATCAGATTGCTGCAGGAGAAGTTGTGCAACGTCCCGCCAATGCCGTAAAGGAATTGCTGGAAAATAGCCTCGATGCCGGCGCCACCAAAATCACCTTGCTGGTGAAGGACGGTGGGAGCACTTTGATGCAAGTAATCGACAATGGCAAGGGGATGAGTGAGATGGATGCCAGGCTTTGTTGGGAAAGGCATGCCACATCTAAGATTCGGAAAGCAGAAGATCTCTTTAAACTCGATACGTATGGGTTTCGGGGTGAGGCGATGGCGTCTATCGCGGCGGTTTCTCAGGTGGAGATGAAGACCAAAAGGGCCAACGACGAAGTGGCTCAGCTCATTCGCATCGAAGGCAGTGAAGTGCTAGAACAGCGGGTGGATGCAGCGCCCCAAGGGACAAACATCGCCATAAAAAACTTGTTTTATAATTTGCCGGCAAGGCGGAATTTCCTAAAATCTATTGCGGTAGAGACCAGGCATATCGTAGAGGAATTTTTAAGGCAATCCATGGCCAACCCGAGTGTAGAATTTGTCTACCACAACAACGGATCTTTGGTGTACCATTTCAAAGCGCAACCCCGCAAGGATCGCGTGTTGGAAGCGATGGGCAAGAAGCCAAATGCCGAAATTTTAGAGGTCAAGGAGAATACAGATATCGTTCAAATCACCGGTTTTGTGGGGGCTCCAGGCACGGCTAAACGCACGCGGGGTGAGCAGTTTTTTTTCATGAACGGCAGATTCATTCGCAGCAATTACTTTCATCATGCCGTGAATGCCGCCTATGAAGGGTTAATCCCCAGCGATGAATTCCCCTTTTATGCACTATACCTCAACGTAGACCCAGCCAAGGTGGATGTGAACGTGCATCCTACCAAAACGGAGGTGAAATTTGAGGACGAGAAACACATTTATAATTTGGTAAAAGCCGCAGTGCGCAAGGCCTTGGGCAATTTTGTGGTGCAACCTTCGATATCGTTGGGTGATTTTACGCATATGGGCGATTTCCTCAACCAACCGATGTCTACGCAACAGTTGAACACCAACCAATGGCAAACGGATCGATCGGTATTTACGGAAAAACGCAACCCCAACTACAATCCCTTTGGTGAGCAGGGCGGCGGCGGATACCAACGTTCGAGCAATCAAGATTGGCAAAAAGTGCTGGGCTCAGTGGAACAAACGGGGATGCATACGATGCAGCGCGACAGCTCATTTAATGGGGATTCTTCCGGCCAGTCGAATCAAATCTCGGGGCTAAACAGCACCAACTCAGACACCAACACCGACCCCAACTCCCTCATCCAAGGACTGTTTCCACTATCCGATGCGTATTTGGTTGTCAACCGTGGCGGCGTGCTCACCGTCATCGACAAAAAATTGGCGCAGCAGCACGTGTTTTACCACGATTACTTAAAGCAATTGCAAGCCCATGCCGGCCAGAGTCAGCATTTGCTCTTTCCTAGAACCGTTGAGCTGCCACCCGCCCAAATCCCAGTCGTTTTGGAGTTGTTGCAAGAATTGCAATGGCTGGGATTTGATATCAATCACTTTGGTGGGAATACATTGATTGTGAATGGATTGCCCGCATTGCTGACACAGGGCGACGAACAGAAGCTGATCGAAAATCTTATTGAAGATTATCAAAATACCCAAGGAGATCTCAAATTGGGCAAATACGAAAGTATGGCACTTTCCATGGCAAGGCACGCAGTAATCCGCAGCGGAATGGGAAAAACCCATGAGGAATTAGAACAATTGGCGCTACGACTTTTTGCCCTACAAAACCCATCCCATACCTTTGACGGCAAGCCCATTTTTATTGAAATCTCGGCGGCCTTTATTTACGATACATTTCAGAACAAAAAACAAAGAACATGATTGCACAATTGCCTCCAGGGTTAAAGAATTTATTGATTATCATGGTTTTGGTGAGCTTTGCTCAAGTTGCCTTACCCAAGACAGGATTTGATGTAGAAACGCTATACCTTTTCTATCCCGACAGTGAAAATTTCCGCATTTGGCAATTGGTAACCCACATATTTTGTCATGGCGGTATCAGCCACCTACTTTTCAACGGACTGGCCCTATTTTCCTTCGGTGCCATTGTAGAATACCGCCTGGGCGTATCAAAGTTTTTGCAACTATTTTTTATTGCTGCCCTGGGTGCAGTGCTGGTGCATTTTTCAGAAATGGCCTACACCATTTTTTCTCATACTGGAACCCTTTTCCCCAACCACGCGGCGGGCGTTGAAGCGGTGAACTACGGTCCCATGATTGGTGCTTCCGGGGCTGTTTACGGGGTGATGGTTGCCTTTGCCTACCTCTATCCCAACGAGTCGTTGGTGTTTCTGTTTATCCCTTATCCCATCAAAGCCAAATACCTGGTTCCCATCATGGTGGGCCTAGATGTATTGCTAGGTTTGGGCAGTTTCTCGGGCGATAACGTAGCCCACTTCGCGCACATTGGCGGCGCACTCACCGGATTTCTCTTGATTTTCGCGTGGCGAAAAATGGGTAAGGTATCTTAACATGTTTAAAGACACATTGAATACATTTTTTATCAAATGGTTTGGACCCAGTCGCTCCGCGGCCCAACAAATCATTGCTACCTGCGTTTTGGTTTTTCTCCTAGCCTGGTTGATCATCCTTGTTACCCTGTATCCAACCTCAAACCGCATTATTTCCCGAGTCTTATTAGATTGGCTAAAATTTAGCCCCCTAGAACTGAGCCAAGGATTTAAATTCCTGAGCCCGTTCACCTACATGTTCCTTCACCTCAACGCCTGGCATCTGCTTGGCAATATGCTCTGGCTCTATTTTGTCGGTGCCATTCTGGAGGATTTGGTGGGAAAAGAGCATATCTGGAAGTTGTTTGTTTTTGGAGGTCTGTTTGGCGCTTTGTTTATACAAATCTTCTATTCGATGTCGGTCTTTTTTGATGTCCCCGGCGCGGCCTATTTCCCTGAGAATACGCTGGGTGCCTCAGCTGGGGTGTCTGCAGTGGTGTTGGCCACGGCCATCTTCACACCGCGGTACCGACTCTTCCTTTTTGGCCTAATAGAAGTAGAAATCCGTTGGATTGTCTTGGTGAAAGTGGTATTGGATGTGGTGGGCATCTTCGGAAACAACAACGTTGGCGGTTATGCCGCCCACATCGGCGGACTACTTTGGGGAACCCTCTATGCCTATGGGGTGTTAAAAGGCAATTTTTTGCAATCCACCGTCGACGTATTTTCGCGTTTCGGCGCAAGCATCGCATCAATATTTACTCCAAAAGAGAGAAAAAATCCCACCCTGCGGGTAAACAGAACCCACAATGCAGTAGATTCGAAAAATAGAAAATCCGCAAACCCCTCCGAAGAAGTGGTGAACGAGATCTTAGATAAAATTTCACAAGTGGGCTACAACAACCTCACCCAAAAGGAAAAAGAAACACTCTTCAAAGCCAGTCAAGACAAATGAAACTCATCAACATCATCGCATTTCCAGCCACCATTGTATTGGCTACACTGCTGATGTTGTCTGGACTTGTCCCTACCGTTTCCCCCGATACCAACTCTTGGCTACCCCTGCTAGGACTCGCCTTTCCGGTCCTCTTTCTTCTGATGGTCCTTGCGCTGATCTATTGGCTAATTCAATTGAAATGGCGAAGCTTGTTCGCACTGTCCTGCCTTTTGCTGAATCTCGGCCAAGCCAGCCTATACATCCAATGGAATGATCTCAAGAACACAGACGCAACCAATGGCCTAGAAAACGGCGCGGATAAAAAGGGAAACGAAAGCACTCCTCTCGACAAAGAGATGCTCGACATGAATGCCAAAAAACTCAAAGTCATTACCTACAACTGTCAGTTGTTTGGATTATACCAAAATGAATCTTCCGTTGATATCGTAAATACCGAATACATGCCAGCCATGGATTCATTTCTACAAGTACTAAAAAAAGAAAATGCCGATGTAGTTTGCCTGCAAGAAGTATATGCCAAAGCAGGCGGCCTCAAAGCACTGGCCAGATTCCTCAAAGTCGAAGGCGGTTTCGATTACTCTCAATCCTATACCTTAAGTGAACGCCGACCTTACGGCATGATCGTGCTAAGCAAATACCAAATCAAACGATGGCAACCCATCCCCTTGGGCTCCCAAACAGGCAATATGGCCATGTGGGTGGACGTGGAAATCCCCTCCGAATACAAATTCCTTCGCAACGCCCGCGTGAGAATCTTTAACCTCCACCTTCAATCCTTCCGATTTGCCAAAAAAGACTATGCTGTCATGCAAAAGCAAACCCAACAGCAGCAAATAGATATAGAAGGGTCCAAAGGCATCATCACCCGCCTGAGAATGGGCTATCAGCGAAGGGCACAGCAAGTGAAAATTATCAAAGAGAATTTGCTGGTCTGCGATTTTCCCAAAGTTATCTGCGGCGACTTCAACGATATCCCCGTGAGTTACAGTTACCGGCAGCTGAGTTCCGGCATGCGCGATGCCTTCGTGGAGGCCGGCCGCGGTCTGGAAACTACCTACAAAGGGTCTATGCCGAGTTTTAGAATTGATTATATCCTTTTTGATAATCCCATGAGGGCTCTACAATACCAAAGCATCAAAGAAGTGCCGTCCGACCACAAATTGGTGATCGCGGAATTGCAAATTGGACAACTCTTCCACCGCTAGCTTTTTATTAACTTTATCGACCACCCACTCAAAGCGATGCATTGAATGCAATTGATTTGTATATTTGCGGTTTAAACTTATGCCATACTTTTTTACTTCAGAATCCGTGTCGGAAGGACACCCAGACAAAGTAGCTGACCAGATTTCAGATGCGCTGATTGACAATTTCTTGGCTTACGACCCAAGCAGTAAAGTGGCTTGTGAGACGTTGGTAACCACCGGACAAGTAGTATTGGCCGGAGAAGTGAAGTCAAACGCATACCTAGATGTTCAAAAAATTGCCCGTGATGTAATCGCTAAAATTGGTTACACCAAGAGTGAATATATGTTTGATTCTAACAGTTGTGGAATCTTGAGTGCCATCCATGAGCAAAGTGCAGATATCAACCAAGGGGTAGAACGTGCAAATCCTGAAGATCAGGGTGCGGGCGACCAAGGAATGATGTTTGGTTATGCAAACAATGAGACAGATACATTGATGCCCTTGCCTTTGATGTTGGCTCACTTATTATTGGAAGAATTGGCCGCCATGCGTCGTGAAGGCAATGTAATTGGCTACTTGCGTCCCGATGCAAAAAGTCAGGTTACCATTCAATATTCAGACGACCACAAGCCAATGAATATCGATACGATTGTGATTTCAACGCAGCACGACGATTTCGATGAAGACGAGGCGATGTTGAAGAAGATTCATGATGATTTGGTGCATTTGTTGATTCCCCGCGTAATGGCAAAAATGCCAGCGCATATCCAAGCTTTGTTTGGCAACGACATCAAGTATCACATCAATCCAACAGGAAAGTTTGTGATCGGTGGTCCACACGGCGATACCGGATTAACAGGTCGAAAGATCATTGTTGATACGTATGGCGGTCGTGGTGCACACGGTGGTGGCGCATTTTCTGGAAAAGATCCAAGCAAGGTAGACCGTTCTGCGGCTTACGCAACCCGTCACATCGCCAAGAATTTGGTGGCTGCCGGTGTTTGCGATCAAGTTTTGGTTCAGGTGAGTTATGCCATTGGTGTAGCCGAGCCCGTGGGTTTGTTTGTGGATACTTATGGTACTGCAAAAGTTGCAATGACAGACGGTGAGATTGCGGCAAAAATTTCGGCGATGCCCGAATTTAGTTTGCGTCCGTACAACATCGAACAGCGTTTTCAATTGCGCACACCCATTTATTTAGAAACTGCTGCTTATGGCCACATGGGTCGTGAGTGCAAAACGGTAGATAAAGTATTCAACGCGGGAAAGCCCAACGAGTTAAAGGTGACTGTGAAATTGTTCCCTTGGGAAGAGACCAATGCTGTGGGTGCAGTGAAATCGGTTTTTGGTTTGTAAATTGGCCAAAGACTTTTACTTTTAACATAACCAAACCATGTGTGGAATTGTAGCCTATATTGGAAATAAACAAGCGTATGACATTGTTATCAAAGGACTTAAGCGTTTAGAATATCGCGGGTACGACAGTGCCGGTGTGGCATTGCTAAATGGTGATATGCGCGTTTACAAGAAACAGGGCAAGGTTTCTAACTTGGAGGAAGAAGTGGCTGGGAAAGATACCACCGGAACCATTGGAATGGGCCATACACGTTGGGCTACCCATGGGGAACCCAATGATAAAAATTCTCACCCTCATTTGAGTGAAAGCGGCGATTTGGCCATTATCCACAATGGAATTATTGAGAACTATGCGACGTTGAAAGAGGGTATGATTCAGCGTGGGCATACGTTTCATTCGGATACCGACACAGAGGTGTTGGCACATTTGATTGAAGATGTGATGGTTAATACGGGTTTGCCTTTGGCCGATGCAGTTCGTTCGGCGTTGAAGCAAGTCGTGGGTGCATATGCGATTGTGATTTTGAGTAAAAACCACCCTGAGCATTTGATTGCAGCCCGTAAGGGAAGTCCTTTGGTTGTGGGTTTGGGTCACGACAGGGGAGAATTTTTGTTTGCCTCCGATGCCACACCCATTATCGAATACACAAACAAGGTGATTTACCTGAAGGATGGCGAAATTGCCATTGTTGAGAACAATGAATTGATAGTAAAAAGCATAGAAAATGTGGTTCAGGTGCCTTACGTGCAGGAGCTGGAATTGAGTTTGGAGCAGTTGGAAAAAGGCGGATATCCTCACTTTATGTTGAAGGAGATTTACGAACAGCCGCGTTCTATTTTCGATAGCTTTAGAGGTCGTTTCGATTCCAACACCGGCCAGATCCACATGCGTTCCATGGAGGATTATGCGGAGCGTTTGAAGGAAATCAAGCGATTGATTTTGATTGGGTGTGGAACGAGTTGGCATGCGGGTTTGGTGGCGGAGTATTTATTTGAAGATTTGGCGCGGGTACCTGTGGAAGTGGAATATGCTTCGGAGTTTAGGTACCGCAATCCAGTATTATACGCCGATGATTTGGTAGTTGCCATTTCTCAGAGCGGTGAAACCGCAGATTCTTTGGCGGCCATGGACTTGGCCAAGCGCAAAGGGGCAAGTGTATTTGGTGTTTGTAATGTGGTGGGTTCTAGCATTCCTCGTTTGAGCGATGCGGGGGCATACACGCATGCAGGCCCTGAAATTGGGGTGGCGAGTACCAAGGCATTTACGGCCCAGGTGACCGTTCTAGCTTTAATGGCCGTAGGTATGGCAAAATTGCGTGGCACCATGAATAGGGTGGCCATCAAGTCTTTCTTTGAAGAATTGGAAGGGATTCCAGAGAAAATTGAAAAAGCGTTGTTGTTGAATGATCAGATGATCGAATTGGCAGCGAAATATAAAGATGCCCGCAATTTCTTGTATTTGGGTAGGGGTTATAATTTCCCGGTGGCATTAGAGGGGGCGTTGAAACTCAAGGAGATTAGTTATATCCACGCCGAAGGATACCCTGCAGCAGAAATGAAGCACGGCCCCATTGCGTTGATTGATGAAGAGATGCCAGTGGTGGTAATTGCCACCAATTCGGAGCATTACGAAAAGGTGGTGAGCAACATCCAAGAGGTGAAGGCGAGGAAAGGGATAGTGATTGCCCTGGTGAGCGAAGGAAACCGCGATCTGGACAAGATAGTGGATCACGTGATTGAAGTACCGGAGACCATTGAGCCATTGAGTCCTTTGGTTAACACCGTTCCTTTGCAGCTGTTAAGCTATCATATTGCAGTGATGCGCGGTTGCAATGTGGATCAGCCGAGGAATTTGGCAAAATCCGTTACGGTAGAATAATTTTTAGGGGCGATTCATTCTATGGAATCACGTGCTCACTAAAATGCAGTTAAATCTGTGTTACCAAAGCCCGAATTTCACATTAAATTGATTAATTTCGAGAACTCATACAAATGGAATTATGTTTTGTTTGTGTGGGAGCATTCTTCACATAAATATGTGATTTTCACATATACAAAGTCAATAGGCACATCCCATGTGACCGAAGGAGCGAAGCCGTAAAATGAATACAACAAAAAAATCTACTTATCTTTGCCGTTTAGCAATGAAAAAAAATTATAACTTATTTATAGGCTTACTATTGGCCATCACGTCACTGATGGCTCAACCCGCCTTGGCGCAGAATCCCACCACAGTCAAAGCCGCAGATTTTACCGATGCGCAAATTTTAGACCTGTTGAGTCAGGCCCAAGCCGCAGGCTTGGGTGTGGAACAAGCAGAAAAATTAGCGATCGCCAAAGGCATGCCCGCCTCTGAAGCACAAGCATTCAAAGACCGACTTAATAAAGTACAAGCCAAAGCGCCGAGCAATGCCGCCACACCGGCCCTGGCATCGGAAGAAACCGCAGAAGCCAAAGGCAAACAAGCCCTGGTAGAAGCAGCCACCCCCATTACTGGTTCTGAGATTGTGGCGCCCAAAGCGGATAAGCCCGTAACAGTTTACGGACAGGAGCTGTTTCGCAAAGGCGACATTAAAATATACGAACGTAGCATTGATGCCAAAGCACCCGCCAACTATGAACTGGGTGTGGGTGATGAATTGGGTATCTCCATCTTTGGTGTGAGTTACTACAATACAGTGGCAAAAGTAGACACCCGCGGAAGAATTGAACTGGGACAACTCGGTAGTATCTATGTAAAAGGTGTTCCTTTTGATCGGGCCAAAATTCTTATCAAAACCGCCCTCAGCAATCACTTTAATATGAGTTCCAACCAAGTGGAAATCTCCTTGGCCTACAGCAGAAGTATTACTGTGAACATTGTGGGTGAGGTATTTAAACCTGGATCCTATAAGATCCCTGCCCTCAATACCGCATTCAACGCACTGATTGCCGCAGGGGGTCCCACTGATATTGGTACCTTGCGTAACATCCAGCTTAGACGCAATGGCAAAGTAATCAAAACCTTTGATGTATACACCTACTTGCAAAACCCGGGTTCAGACGATGACTTTTTCTTGCAAGACAATGATTATCTGGTGATTGGCACCGTAGGCAAATTGGTGAGTATTGCCGGTGCTGTGAAACGCCCAATGACATATGAATTGTTGCCGGGTGAACAATTGGCCAAATTGATCAATTATGCTGGCGATTTGAATGCCAATTCCATGGGAAGAAGCATGGTGTTGCAGAGGTATATCGACAAAAATCTACGTTTATTTCCGTTGAATTGGGACAGTTTAACTGCCTTAAAAACGGATTATATATTGGTAGATGGCGATCAAGTAACCATCCCTGTCCTCAATACAGATGTAGAAAACCGCGTTGAAATCAAAGGACCGGTCTATTTTCCAGGTGCCTATGCCCTGAAAGGCGATGAAAGAATTTCCGATTTGATTGCCAAATCTGGAGGCTTAAGAGAGCAGATCTTATTGAAGCGTGCTTATTTGATTCGCACCGAAAAAGATGATACGCGTAAGTATGTCCCATTAAATATTCAAGAGATTGTAAACCAAAGCAATAGTGAAGACAATATTCTTTTAAAGAAGAACGACGTATTGCTACTTTATAGCGAAGCAGATTTTTTGAATCGATTTACCGTAACTACCAATGGTGAGATCAAAAGACCCGCTACCTTTCCATTCAAGGAAGGCATCACCTTGGGTGATGTTTTGGTATTGAGTGGTGGTCTACAGATATCTGCAGAAATTACCAAAATAGAAATTGCCAGAAGTAATATTTTCTCTCCCAGCTATTTGCCTGGTGAGGAATATAAGAGCACCACCATTTCATTAACCATCCCTAAAGATGTTACAGACAGTGCAACAATATTAAATACCCCATTGCTCCCATTTGATATTGTTTCCGTGCGTAGGATTCCCAACTTTGAGTTGCAGAAAGTGATTGAATTGCGAGGGGAATTTAAATATCCTGGTTTTTATGTCATCCAAGACAAAGGATGGCGGGTGCAAGAGGCGGTGGCTATGGCCGGAGGCGTAACGAAATATGCCTTGATAAAAGGAGCCAGATTTGATAGACCCACTGTACCCGGAGGCTATATGGTTTTTAACATGAAGAAGGCTATGGCAGCCAATAATTCACCCTACAACTATACCTTGGAAGAGGGGGATGTGATTACAGTCCCCAAAATGATTGAATTTATTACCATTTATGGTTCTGCCATTGAGTTTTTGGAATTAACCGATAACAATGTGATGAATGCCCCATTCATCGCAGGCAAGAGGGCCGGGTATTACATTAGAACCTTTGGTAATGGCTATACACCAGACGCCTGGAAAAGTAGGACCTATGTTGTGGAATCTAATAGACGTGTCAGAAAAACCGTAAATTGTTACCTGTTTAGAATAACTCCCCGCGTGAGAAAAGGCGCTACAGTCCATGTTGTCTTTAAAGAACAGAAATACAAA
>ENA-OUVC01000059-OUVC01000059.1-marine-metagenome-genome-assembly--contig:-NODE-59-length-81493-cov-4.185467_pt1 | contig 81493 bp, 66 predicted proteins | sample MGYA00248622_ERZ508571 | MGnify/ENA primary metagenome ERZ508571 (study PRJEB26236, sample SAMN06267175) | marine metagenome | isolation source: Columbia River Estuary | place: USA:Columbia River Estuary... | reverse complement strand
TTTCTGTTGACCAATAATCCCCACTTCCAGCAAATGTTAGGTAATCATCGAAACCAAAATCACCTGGAGTTTTAGAAAATTGACTCCATTTTCCTACTAATGAAGTAGTATATCCAGCAGGTTTTAAAACAGACGGAATTAGAACTTCATTTTCAGGTTTAATTTCTCCAACCATATCTTGATTTACAGCGCCAGTTCTAAAGCCATAACGACCTGTTAAAATCATTGCTCTTGAAGGGCCACACAAAGGCGCTGTATATCCGTGATTAAATCGGATTCCTCCTTTAGCCAATTGATCAATTATTGGAGTTTTGTTTAGATCGGAACCATAACAACTTACGTCTCCAATTCCTAAATCATCAGCCAAAATGAAGATAATATTTGGTTTTTCACTAACTTTTTTAGCGGTAGCTTTTTGAGCATAAAAACTAGAACCTGTCAACAGTGTTAGTGTAATAAAGAGCAATTTAAAATTTCTCATATTTAAAATTTGTATTAAAAAGTAAGTTCGTTGATTTCTGATTTATAACTTTTAAAATCTATTTTTTTAGCAATTTCTTCGTATTCAGAATTATTGTATTTGCTTGTAGCAAATTTTAAAATTTTAATTGTTTCACCATAACTTATTTTTTGAATTTGTTCATATTCCCAAACTTTTTCATTTTTCAAATATGGAATAATAAATTGAAGTGCATTTTTCATGTTTTTACCTTCACTTATTTGATGATTCCAAAGGGATACATTTACATTTTCAGCCAACTTTGCAATAAGATAATAACCATACATGTTCATATTTACATAATTCCAAGATTTTGTTCTAGCTAATTCTAATGGTTGACTTCCATCAGATTTCATTTGGCTTTCCATTCTGTTTTTAAAGATTTCAATTTCTTTTAAAGCGATTTCTGGTTTGTCAATAAATAAAGCCATGGCAATAACTTGCTCGCTATAAAAGGTACCGTGATTATTTTTCGCTTTTGCTTCGTCTTGACCAATTGGACTTTCAAGCATCCAAGTTAAATAATCTGAAAACCAATTTTTTAATGATTTATGGTCTTCTTTTGACCAATTTGGTGAGTTTTGAATTAATATTGCCGCATCTAAAATACGATATATATCTCTAGTTTCGATCAATCCTGTTCCACGGCCGGAACTTAATCCTGGTATTCCTTGTGCAAAATTTAGGTGTGGGTTTTGACGAGTTTCAGGGTTTATAAACCAAACTTTAAGAAGTTTAGAAGTGAAATTAGCGTACTTAGCCTCTTTAGTGAAATAATAGGCTAAAGCCAATGATAACGTGGCATCTTCAACTTTATCAATTTCTTGTGAATCTGAAATATCGTAATATGTTGGATTTCGAAGTCCGTCTTTTTTAATATAAGGCAAACCGTCAGGCTTGGTTGGATCTGGCCACCAATAAGGACCTGTACTCATATAATCGTGTTTATCACCGCTTGGAGGAGTTTGTTTTTTATCCATAACAGAATAAACAATCGCTTCATTAACCAATTCATCTGCTTTTTTTAGTAACGATTTTAAAGCAACCACTTTTTCTTTATTATTAGATAAAATCAATTGGTAATTAGTTGAAAGCGTTTGCCCGTCAATAGAAAGTGTTTTTGGAATACCCTGATCTAATTTGCCTTGAGCAAAAATAGAAGTGCAAATTCCAAAAACCACTATTAGAAATAGATACTTTATAGATTTATTCATTATTGTTTTTTAAATTAATTTGTAAAGATATTCTTTTTCTAGTCACCTGAATTTTTCCAATCCAAAGTGTCACCTTTCAATCTTCTTAATGCTTCAGCTTCGGTTTTAATTCCTTTATCTCCTTGATCCAACATCCATTTTTTCAATTCAGATAATAATTTAATTTTAACAGTTGCCAATTTAGCATCGTCGGCTAAGTTATCTAATTCGTAAACATCTTTTTTGATATTATACAACTCAAATTCTGGTCGGTTACGATACAGTTTAGCGTGTTCAGCTTGTTTTGGAGTTACATTTGTAGCCCGCAACCAACTTCCATATAATTTATTTTTTGGTTGAGAACCTGAAGATAAAAAGGGCTCGTTAAATTGTAAATTCCAAATTAATTTATACTCATGATCTTGAATCGAACGAACTGGGTAATTATCGGAACCATTTTTTATTCCTCTTGTAGTATGAACCCCATAAACATAGTCACGAACTTCTTTTGGTTTGCCATTAAATGAAGCGAAAAAACTCTTTCCATCTAATTTCATTGTTCCTTCTTTGTTTCCACGTAAAGTTTCAGGATTTCCACCTGCAGCTTCAAAAAGTGTTGGAACTACATCAATATATTGAGTTAAAATACCCGTTCTTGTATTCGGTTTTATCACTTTCGGCCAACGAGCAATAAATGAAGCTTTTAGCCCCATATTATAACACGTCCATTTCGCAAAAGGCATTGAACTTCCGTGTTCACTTGCAAATAGAAAAAGGGTATTGTCTTTCGTTTTTTGATTTTCAACCATTCTAGTACAAGTGCCAACTAAACTATCCATGTAAGTAATTTCAGCATAGTATTTCACTAATTCCGAACGAGTTTCTTTGGTGTCAACCATGTAGGGAGCTATAGTTATTTTATTAGAATCATACTGTTTTACATCACCTCTATTCCATGGTCCGTGTGGTTGATTAGATGCAACAATTAGTAAATAGGGCTTTGAAGTATCTTTATTAATCCATTTTTCTGCGTCAGCCAATTCAACATCTGGTCCTTTTCCATTATCACTATTTCTACCTCCTAAATATTCAAATGGAAAATTGGCCATTGGAGCATAATGTTGTTTTCCAATTAAGGCAACTCGATAACCTAATTTTTTAAAATGCTGAACTACTGAAATTACATTATCATATACTTGCGCGTGATTAGGGTAACTTCCATTTTTTACAGGAAACAATCCAGTATATAAACTTTGACGAGTAGGTCCGCACATTGCTGTAGCATTATTCATATTATCAAATGTCAAACCTTCTTTGGCTAGTTTAGCTAAATTAGGAGTGTGAACGTCTTTATTTCCATAAGGTTCGCAATCAATTGAAGTCATGTCGTCTGCAATAAAAAACAAAATATTTGGTTTGGTAACCGATTCTTTTATAGTATTGTTTATAACTAATTTCTGATTAGAATAGGATGCAATAAGCGTATTTTTATTATTTGTTTCCTTAGGAAATGATGAAGCTAAATCAATGTATTGCTTTTCTAAATTGGCACCCGTTTGTTGTGCGTTATTTTCAAAAGAAGCATTCGAGAGTTTAAAAGTGAAAGCTGAAACAAGTGCTAAACCTGATAAACCTAAAAGTAGAACAATTTTATTTTTCATTTTATTAATTATTTTGTATTATTTATTATGTTGTATTTCCCAAACTTTAAAATTTCTGTAAGCAAAATGGGTCCACTGCATTTGTCTAAATCCAATTTTTCCGTCTTCTAAAACTTTACCGTATTTTACACCATTATCAGTCCAATCGATAACTTTTCTGTTGTCAATATAAAGTGAGATATGACCCTCATTTTTAACTAATTTCATTTTGTGAATCGCGGTAGATTGAACAGGAATACCTATTTCACCTGTTTGAACTAAATTAAAACCCTTATTTTTTCTCAAATTAGCCGTTTCCCGATTTGGATTATCGCGTCCATTTGCATAATAAGAAATATGATAATCGTTCATAGCTCCTTTTGTATAATCAGTAAATATTCCTGTTGTTCTTTTTGGCATAGAAGGGTCAAAAATACTTTCACCTTTCAGCCCTTTTGCACAGAAAAAAACAATGCATAAACCAGCATCAATTTCTTGATTTTGGGCTTCCCATTCAGCAATAAAACTACCTGGAAAATCTTGTGGGCACCAAAAAACATGATGACCTTCTTCATTTGGCGAATACATATTCAACCAATTATTATTAAATTCAATTTTGGCAGGACCTTCCAAAATCCAATCTTTGACAGATTCTACATTGGACAACGAATTGTTATATATCAATTTTCCTTTATTCACTTCTTGTGAAAAGTTATTGAAAGTTACTAAAAATAGTAAAGAATAAAATATTTTATCAATTCTCATTATTTCAATTATAACTTAATTTTATATTCAATAACAATATTAAACAAAGGGATTTTGCTCAAGTTTTTAGTTACGTGCACCATTGGTTCAGCATATTTTACAGTGTTTGCCACTTGCATTCCCGTACCTGGTTTCCCATTCGGATGGTATCTTGGATCTGTGAGTTGAACATCGTTTAATCGAACCACAACTCGTTGCGCATGACTATGTAATTCTCTTATATCACCAGGATTTAAACGTTCTTCAAAAACTCGAAATTCATTATCTTCGTATATTATTTTGTTTTTTGTAGGCTCAACCCACTCGCTCGGTTTTGCTAATTGGGGATGGTCTTTTTTTAATGCAATTTCAAAATAGGATCCTGTGGGTATTTCGTAAAATTCATTTTCATTAAAAACAGCAATTTCTCCACGTTTAATTTTAATTTTTCCACGGCTACTTTTAAACTTGATATTTTCCAAAGCAGCAATTATTCTTGAACCAATATTTGGAGTATTCGAAGATGAAAACTGTGCTCCATTTCGAACCACTTTAAAATAAGGGTTGTCAATAGCAATCGAATCTTTATTTGCAAAAGCGTTATTATCAATATTTACAGTTGATATCGAATTACTTTTTGCAAAAGCAAAATTAGCCGTTAACGCAAACAAAAAAATTGAATACAGTTTTATTTTCATCTTAATCAATTAATTAGAAACGCATCGAAAACCTAAATGCTCCATTGAAGAATCAGCAGAACTTTTCATTCTTGCTGAAACCCTATAACCACTGCAATAAGACTCGTTACATAAAAATGATCCACCTCGCATCACTCTTTTTTCAACCAAAGGCTCATCTGGGTCATAACTTTTTGAGGGGCCTTTTGGATTGAGGGTTACTTTTATTTTTTTAAATGTATCGTAATACAAATTGTTGTATTTATCGGAACACCATTCCCAAACATTCCCTGCCATATCAAACAATCCAAAACCATTAGCTGCAAATGATTTTACTGGTGCTGAGCCATTAAATCCATCGCTTACTTCATTTTTATAAGGAAAATTTCCTTGAAAATAGTTGCAATGGTATTTTCCTTCATCAACTTTTTGATTTCCCCAAGTGTAAACACTTTTAGTTAATCCTCCTCTAGCTGCAAATTCCCATTCCGCTTCGGTTGGCAAGCGTTTTCCAGCCCATTTACAATAAGCATTTGCATCGTCCCAGCTAATATGAACCACCGGAAAATTATCTTTTCCTTCAATATTACTGTCTTTTCCTTGCGGATGTTTCCAATTGGCACCGTGAGACCAATTCCACCATTGACTATAATCTTGCAAACTCACTTCTCCAGTTGTTGGAACAAAGACTAAAGAAGCTGCTTTTAAGGTCTCCCCATCAGGTTTTGGTGTATCTAAAGGCAATTGTTTTTTTAATTCTTCCCAATTGATATCTTTTTCAGCAGTAGTTACATAACCAGTTGCAGCAACAAATTTGGCAAATTGTGAATTGGTAACTTCCGTTATATCCATGAAAAAGCCATTCAATTTTACTTGGTGTTTTGGGAATTCATCCTGACGTGCTTGGTCATTATCGCCACCCATACTGAAGGTTCCACCTGGAATCCAAACCATCCCTTCGTGATTTTTTAGAGTCAAATTGGGTTTGCTTTTTGGTTGCGCTTTTTTTAATCCAAAACGACTCGGTATTTTTGAAGTACAACAAGATTTAACAGTATCTTTAATTTGAAGTAAATTAACAGTTTCTTTTGCCTGAACTTTAAAACCAAAAACCAATAATATAAGTGCTATTTTATACATTTTATTATCTTAATTATTTTTTATCCAACTCACACCAACATCTTTCTTTTTTACTATCCAATTTGGATTAAATTTAGTAATTTCTGAATCACTTAATTTAATATTATGAATTGAGAGCCGTTGATTGATTTCATCCAAAACTGAAGGATCAACTTTTGTTTTCACCTCATTTTTTTTATTACTAAACGGAATCTGCTTTAATTTTATCAAAGAAAATCCAGGTTCTGATGTTTTTCCGTTGGTAAAAATATTATCTTTTATTGTAAATGTAGCATTCAAATCGGTTAATTCATAAGGAGAATCATTATCTCCTATTGAATTTATTATTGTATTTCCTATTATAATAACATTTTTAGGAGCAACTTTTGGGGTTTTCACGTCTTTGTTTACAACACCCAATTTTATTGCAGGACCATAAGAATTTAGAACAGTATTATAGGCTACAATGGCATTATCGGCAGGATAATAACCATTTAATGGTGAATCAACTAATCCATCCATAATTGAAATCGGAAATTTTGAGTTTCCTTTTCCTCCTTCAATATTTTCTAAAAAATTATTAAAAACAGTATTGTTAGGATTAATAATTCTAATTCCACCGCTTCTGTTTCTGCCTGATTTCCCATCAAAATAATTGCCATAAACGAAACATTTCTGGCCGTGTCGAATCACCATTGCGCCATCATTTCCTATAAAAGTATTAAATCTATAAATGTTATCCCAACTTTTATTGCTTATAATTTCTGCTTCTATTCTCTCGTCTTCAAAATAATTGTATTCAATTAAATTAAATCCGTGTGTGAAAGATGTGGTGCTTGTTCCAACTCGAATTTGCTCGCCACCATTTGAAGAAAAAGTTCTATATCCAAAATAATTATGATGAATATGATGGAAAGAGGACGGGGCAACATCGCTTCCAGGAACATAACCGCTTTCTTGTTTATATTCAATTACTAATGTTGGCCCAGCATTTAACTTTCCTTCAAAAGTACAATTATTAACTTCATTATAGGTTCCCACTAAATTAACGAAATAATTCTTTTTATCACTTTCCTCGGTTGAAGAATAATTAATTATAGCACAATTTGTTAATCGGCAATGATTTGCTTCGCTATTTATTTTTTTACCTTTAGATTTAAAATCAATTACGTTTTGATTGGTATCTAAAGTACAATTTCCTTGAAATGATAATCCTTCAACTACAAGAAAATTACCGCCAATAAATAATTGAGAATTTCCAGAGAATATTACCTTACCCGGCTTTTGGGCTCTAAAAGTGATTGGTAGTTTTGAAGTTCCGTTATTTAAAGGACTAAAATCAATTTTAATATCAGAATAATTGCCTTCCTTCCAAATAATGATATCACCTGGATTGACTTTTGTTATAACACTTTCAAATTCAGTTTTTGATTCTACTAAATATTCAGTAGCTTTCACTTGTAAAGTAAAAACCCAAAATAGTAGAAAAACAAAAATCGAATTTTTCATTTTATTTTACTTGAGTTGCTAAGAATTTTAGCATTTTCGATTTCAAATCTTTTGCAACCGATTTGTATTCTTTGACATCTGCTACATTAACGGTTTCGTTCGGGTCTTTTTCATAATCGTACAATTCGGTACCAACAATTAAATCAGAATTAAAAGGCTTGTTACTTCTGAAATCATTGGTCATCCAAATAGTGTAACGGTATCTTTTATCTCTTAAAGAATAACCCATCACTTTTGATGATGCATATCCTTGACGCTCTGTTTCAGAAACATTTCCACTTCTAGGATATTGACTAATCGAATAGTCCTTAACTGATTTAGCGGATTTATTGATTAAAGGTAACAAACTTTTTCCATCTAAAGTTTCAGGAATTTTCACACCTGCTGCATCACATAATGTAGGAAATATATCAACGAATTCTGAAGGAGCACTGGTAACTGAAGGTGCAATTCCAGGAACTGAAATTATCATTGGAGTTCGAGTTGCTTGTTCAAAATTAGAGTGTTTACACCAAATATTATGGTCACCTAGATGCCAACCATGATCTCCCCAAAGTACAATTATAGTATTTTTTGTCAATCCTAATTCATCTAATTTATCCAATAGTTTCCCAACTTGAGCATCAGTGTAAGATACGGAAGCGAAATAACCATGAATCAATTCTTTTTGCTTTTCTAAAGGTAAAGTTAATCCAAAATCTTTTTGATCCGTGAAAGAAACTAATGGTGGAATATCAGAATATCCGCGCATTTCTCCCGAATTATGAAAGGCAACATCTACACTGTTTTTAGCTTTTTCTTGAAAAGGAGCTACCATCATATCTTCTCTTTTATATAAATCCCAATATTTTTTTGGAGATACAAAAGGCAAATGTGGTTTTGAGAATCCTACTGCAAAGAAAAATGGTTTAGGGTCAGATTTTAATTTTTCTAAAATTTCTAGTGCACGTGAAGCATTTGCTCCATCATTGTAGGCATTATCTGGAACATCAGCACATTCTACAGATGGTTTAACAAATTTAGAAACATAGTCGTCTAATTCTTTATCTGCCAATCCTTTTTCCTTCCCTTCCTTGGTGTATTTAATTGCTAATTCTTTAGTTTCTGGCAATTGATAAGCACCTAAAACTGGCATTCCAGTTTCTATAGCGTAATAACGCTCTTCTGTTTTAAAATAATTATAATATGGAACACTCCAAGAAGGGGCATCCATTTTTTTATCAACGCAACGAGAATCGTATATTTTTCCAATTCCTTGTGTCGAATAACCTTGAGAAATTAAATATTGTGGCAAGCTTAAAATATCAGGATTGATGTCACGCATTTTGGTTTTTAAGTCCCAAACTTTAGTATAATCAGGTCTTTTTCCGGTCATTAAACTCGCTCTTGTTGGTCCGCAAACCGCTTGTTGACAATAATTACTCATAAAAACGGTTCCCATTTTTGCCAAACGATCAATATTTGGAGTTTTTATTTGAGTATTGCCGTAACAACCTAATATGGGTTTTAAATCATCGATTCCGATGAATAATATATTAGGTTTTGTTTTTTGCTGAGAATAAGCATTAGAGAGCAAAAATGAAGCAAAAAATAACGTTGCTACTTTGAAGATATTGAAGTTGTTTTTCATTTTATTTTTTTATTAAATGCCTATGAGAATAATTATTGAACGATTAATTTGATAACTTTTGAAAATTTAGCAGATTGAATTTTTACAATATAGAATCCACTATTTAAACCGTTGAATTCAATTGTATTACTTCTTGTCAATTCATTTTGAGATACAGTTTGCTTCTTAACAACTTGACCGTTGCTATTTATAATTGTTATTTCACTGTCTTCAAAATAGTTATTTGGAAATTGAATGTTAAAATTGTTTTTTGCTGGATTTGGATACAAACTTACTTTTGTTTCTAATTCAAAATTTTCATTTGCTAAAGCTACTAAATAAGAAGGTCCAACATCAGCTAAAGTCAATGGTCGGTTTGATGTTGTTCCTGTAGTATATTCTTCACAACCTACATCTTTTAAGTTAACGGTTGTTGGTCTTGGTCGGCCTGCAATATCAAATAACAAACCTGGATCATCATTAAGATTGGTGATATCTAAAATAAGTGGATAATTAGCATTTGCGTTGTTTATAGGACTACTTGAAGTTAAACCGTAATATCCATTTGCGTTAAGCTCTAAAAAAGGATTTGTACTTGTCATTCCTGAAGAAATTGTTATTCCAATGTTTCCTTGATAGATATTTCCCGACCAGGTAGTTCCATTGTTCGCATTTGAATAAAGATTTCCTGAAGATTTTCTGAAAATATTATTCGCCCATGTATTGTTAATTGGTCCATTTCCTCCTAAATCCATATCTCCACAATTGTAAAAAGTATTGTGAATAAAATTAATATTACTAAGATTTAATGTTCTAGGCGAAGCTGTAGTTGGCGGAACTAAAGGAGCTACATAAACATAAGTAATTGCATCAGCGGTACTTCCAACTCCTGAATTTTCAAAATAGTTGTTATAACAATAAATATTATTTGCTTCTTTAACCCTTATTCCGCCTGCATTGATAAAGAAATTACTATAAGCTACATTGTTATCTCCATTTCTAAAACAAAGCATTGCATTTTGCTGATTGGTGAAAGTACAATAACGAATCATATTTTCTTGACATTTAACTGAAACACTTTCGCTATCTCCAAGTCCTGTATTGTTGAAATAACAATACTCAACAGTAGTTCTTGATTTATTTAGATATTCAGCTCCTAAACCAATTCTAACTGGTTCATTTCCATTATCGCCACCTATACCATAATAATTTTGAAACGAACAATAACTAATTTTATGATAACCAATAACGGATGCAGATGTTGAAATTTGGATGGTACAACCGATTGCTGCGTCAGCAGGCTTTTTTTCCATATTACAATACGTTATTTCATTGTATTGCGTTCCCGCTTTGATTTCTATGTATTTTTTAGCGTAATAATTACTAAAATTTAAATGAGTTAATTTATTTCTGTTTCCATAAACTTCGATTAAATAAGCTGTCCCTATATCTCCTGAAGTAAATTGAAAACCACTAAATGTTACATTATTAGCATAAATATTTATATCGCCATAGGTGTTTAAAAAAACGCCGCCTGGAGTTTGAGCAATAACAGATATGTTGCTATTATTAATATCTAAAACTACATTAGAATAAGTTCCGTTTGCAAGTACAATTATATCGCCAGATGATGAATTATTACAAGCGCTTTGAAGAGCATTAATCGAATTTACATTGATTGTAGCTGCATTAGAGGAAATTAAGCCCACTAAATTGTATAAAACAAAAGCTATAATAATTGTAACATTTTTAATATTTATCGGTTGTTTCATATATCGCAATATTTTATTATTTCTTAATGAATTTGATACTTCTTGGAATTGAATTATTGATTATTTCAGCAAAATATATTCCTGAACTTAAGTTAGATACTTCAAAACTAATTTCATGATTATCATTTGTAAAATTAATAGTATCTATTTGTTTAATTACAACTTGACCGTTACTATTTACTATTGAAATAGTACAATTTTTATCAAATGGTTGGTTTGCAATAATTGAAATTGTAGAACTTACTGGATTAGGACTTAATTTCATTGAAAATCCAGCGTTATTATTCTCAAATTGATTGTTATCCAATCTAGCAAGTCGGTCATTTAATTGAGCTAAATATAGACTTGGGATAGCAGTAATTCTAGTTCCTAAAGATTGTATAACACCCAATGGTTCGGTGGTAGCATCGCCAACACCGGTTACATCTGGACAAACACAACCAATAGCCCAATTGATATGATCACCTGGGGGATCTTGAATTACCATTCTATTAGCATTGCAATTCCAAAACATGATTTGACCTCCAGACCAACCGTGACCGCTTCCCATATCCAATCTATTTTGAACGTCCATTCTTCCATCTCCAACTAAATTATCAAATAAAATTCCTGTTGCCCATCGGTGGTGCGGACCAATATCATTATTTTGAATAGTTGAAGAACTGTTATAAAACACATTTGGACCACAGGTTCTACTTCCATTTACATAATCGTGACGTCCATTTCTAGTGATACAATTTTGAACCAAACAACGTTGCCCATCTACATTAAATGAATAACGACGACCGCCATCAATAATGGATTTTGCATCATACATTTTACAAGCATCAACCGTAATAAAACTAGCGTCAGAATTGATATGAACTGCAGAATAACCAAAATAATATACTTCTAAATTTTTAGCCCAAGAATTGTATATTTTATCAAATGCAACAGCCTCCCAACCATGATTTTCATCTGTTGAAGAAGTATACGTTGAAGAAATTCTCATGTTTTCAATACCGCAATTTTTTATTCTATTATCCGTAAATTTTACCAATTCACCTGTTGAATAAACAGGATCAATAATATCCATTATTGGGGCATCCAAAGTAATCACATTGCCATTTATATTTTCTATTTTTCTTTCAGAATCCATATCATAAGCACTTGCTGTCCAATTTACAGCTAAAGGATCAATGTTAGACAATAAATTCATCCCTAATAAAATTATCCATGCATCGTTTGGAATTCTATGAACAAAAACTTTATCACCTCTTGCAAATGTATGACCTGAAGCAACTGTAATTTGCTTTTTGCCTATTGCAACATATGGATCTATAATTGCTTTTCTGGTAGAATTGGAGGAATTATATGAAGTGCTTGAAGAACCTACAAAGTTAAATAAAGTGTGCTGAGCAGTTTTGGTAGCAATGAAATTAGTACCAGTTCCATTAAATCCGGCGCCACGAAGTACAATTCCACTTGCCGAAATAGTGACTGTATCACTTAGATTATAAGTTCCAGCAGTAAATAAAATAGTTCCTCGATATCCACTAGCGTCTACTGGCATTGCAGCCACTTGATTAATTGCGTTTTGAACGTTGGCTAGATTATCACCCGCAACTGGATTTACAGTTAGTACCACACCAATTGTTGGTATCGGTGATTCACCATTCAAATATCCAACTGCGCTAAAATCGGGAACAACATTTCCTTTATTATCTGGAGTGTATATTAAATTCCCATTAGACCCCATGGAAACTAAACTTGAGGTTTGAGCATAAGTTATACCTTGTAATAAAACAATTAAAATAAGTAGTAAATATATTCTTGATTTATTCATTTTATACAAGTAAAACAATTATTTTTTTGCTAATTCACTTTTAAAATAATCTAACATTTTAGCTTTCAATTCTTTAGAAATTGCAGCATAATCTTTATCGTTAACAACATTTACTTTCTCCAAAGGATCTTTTACATAATCATACATTTCAGAAGCATAAATTTGGGATTCATTGAAAGGCTGCTTACTAGTGAAATTATTCATCCAAATGGTAAATCTATAATTATCGTTTCTCAAACTATATCCCATAATTTTAGGATCTGCATAACCTTTTTTTATCATTTCCAATTTCTTTAATTTTCTAGGATACTGACTAATTGCGTAATCGTTCACTTTTAAATTATTGTTTAACATCAATTTTTTTAGGCTTTTACCGTCTAATTTAATTGGAATTGGCACACCCGCTAAATCACAAATAGTTGGAAAAACATCCACAAATTCAGAAAGAGAATTCGTTTTACCTGATTTTATTCCAGGTCCTGCAATGATTAACGGAGCTCTAGTCGCTTCTTCAAAATTGGTGTGTTTGTGCCACAAATCATGGTCACCTAAATGCCAACCATGATCTCCCCAAAGTACAATAATGGTATTGTTTAAAGTTCCTAGAGATTCTAAAGTGTTTAATAAAACGCCAACTTGCGCATCTAAATAAGATACAGCAGCGTAATAACCGTGAATTAATTCTTTTTGTTTTTCAAGTTTCAAACCAATTCTAAGAGAATCGGCAGGCAATGTTGCAAATTCTGGAATATCTAGATAATTACGTAATTCCCCCGATTGATGATAGGCAATTAGAGGTCCGTTTTTTGAATGCTCCTGAAAAGAGGCAATTGGCATGTCTTCTCTTTTGTATAAATCCCAATATTTTTTTGGCGATACAAAAGGTAAATGAGGTTTAGAAAATCCTACTGCCATGAAAAATGGCTTATCACCTTTAGAAAGTTTTATAATTTGTTCTTTTGCCAAAAGAGCATTAACTCCGTCTTGATAGGCATTGTCTGGCACATCAATACATTCAACTGAAGGCCCTTTAATACTTTTAGGATTTTCATCGTTTGCAGCTAAATCTTTATTTTGTTGTTTTCTCTCAGCAATAATTTCTGGAGTCATTCTTGCTTTCGTTTCAGGCAACTGGTACTGACCGTTTGCAGGTGAACCTAATGCAACTGGAAAATCCGATTCTTTCGATTTTAAATAGGGAATACTCCAAGAAACAGGATCCACACCACCAATTGCACTTGAAGGATGATATATTTTTCCAATTCCTGAGGTTTCATAACCTTGTGTGATTAAATATTGAGGAAGTGTAACTAAATTCGGATTCACATCTCGCATTTGGGTTGTTAAATTCCAAACCTGAGTAACATCAGGACGAGTTCCCGTCATAATACTGGCTCGTGTAGGGCCGCAAATTGCTTGCTGACAATAATTTCTGTTGAAAACGGTTGAAATTTTTGCTAATTTATCGATGTTTGGAGTTTTAACCAATGTGTTACCGTAACAGCCTAAAAGCGGTTTTAAATCGTCAACAGCGATAAATAAAATATTAGGTTTTTTGGCCTTTTTCTGTTGCGCTATTACTCCATTTGAAATAATCAACAAACAAAAAACAGAAAGAAATTTTACAAATTTTGTGTTCATAATCTTAATTAATTATTTAGAAACTTTTGAATTAAAATAATCCACCATTTTTTTATCCAAGTCAGCTGCTACTGAAGCGTAGTTTTTTTCATAGGCAACATTTACTTTTTCCAATGGATCTTTGGTATAATCGTATAATTCTAATGTGTATACTTTATCTGCGCTATAAGGCTGGTCGCTTGTAAAATTCTTCAACCAAACAGTATAACGATATTGAGAAGTTCTCATTGAATAACCCATTAATTTTCCTTTACCGTCTTCTTTTTTAATGTCAGCTTTTGGCATTTTTCTTGGATATTGACTCATCGCGTACTCCTTTACTGAAACTTTATTGTTTTTCATAACGGGAACTAAACTTTTTCCTTCTAAATTTGCTGGAATTTTTCCTCCCGATAATTCACAAAGTGTTGGGAAAACGTCAACGAATTCGGTCATCGATTTGCTTTGTCCTGGTTTTAATCCTGGAGCAGCAATAATTAAAGGTGCTTTGGTTGCTTGTTCATAATTGGTATGTTTTCCCCACATATCATGATCTCCAAGGTGCCAACCGTGATCTCCCCATAGAACAATTATCGTATTATTTAGAGAACCTAATTTTTCTAATGTATTTAATAGTATTCCAACTTGAGCATCAGTATAAGAAACTGCAGCATAATAGGCATGTACTAATTCTTTTTGTTTATCGATAGCTAATTTAAATTCATTATTATCGTTTTTATCAAATTTAGCAAATTCTTTAACACCTGAATAATTGGTCAATTCGCCAGGATATTGATAAGAAAAGATTTTACTATTTAAAGCATGCTCTTGAAATTCAGCAACTGGCATGTCATTACGATTGTATAAATCCCAATATTTTTTTGGTGATACAAATGGAAGGTGTGGTTTATGAAAACCTACAGCCATAAAAAACGGTTTTTTATCTTTAGATAATTTTATAATTTGCTTTTCAGCAATTAAAGCAATAACTCCGTCTTCATAGGCGTTATCCGGTAAATTTAGACATTCAAACGCAGGTCCTCTAGAACTTCCTCCATCTTCATCTAAATCTTCTTTTTTAGATTTCTTATTTTCTTTATCCTCTTTTGGAGCAGCATCTGCAGTAGCTTGAAGCGCTTTTAATTCTGGTGATTGATAGTGTTTTTGTACTGGAGCTCCATTAGCATAATCAGAATCCTTTGCGAAAAAGAATGGAACCGACCACGATTGAGGATCTACTTTTTTATCTACACAACTTGGGTGAAATATTTTACCAACACCAGAAGTCGTGTATCCTTGACTTATAAAATACTGAGGTAAAGTTAAAATGTCAGGATTCATGTCACGCATTTTGGTTTTTAAATCGCGTATTTTGGTATAATCAGGTCTCATCCCTGTTAATAAGCTTGCACGTGTAGGTCCACATACCGCTTGTTGGCAATAATTATTTAAAAACACGGTTCCCATTTTTGCTAATCTATCAATATTTGGTGTTTTCACCAATGTATTTCCGTAACAACCTAACAAAGGTTTTAAATCATCTACAGCTATAAAAAGCACATTAGGTTTTGTTTTTTCTTGAGCGATAATAGGTGAAAATGATATTAAACCTAAAAGGGATACTGCGATTAATTTTTTCATTATTATTTATTGTTTATTATTTATTTTTAGACTTTGTGAATTGAGTTTAGTTTAACTGTTAATTATTTAATTACCCATAAAACAGGATTTCGAACCGGCATATTCCTTACAATTTCTGGCGTAGTAAAATTGGCGTTAAGCGATTTCCATAATTCTATGTATTTCTTGTTTTTGAAAGCCAATCCACCGAAAAGCAAGCTAGATTGACGCACTGGCCATTCGTCCCAATACATTACATCGTGTTGGTACTTCCAAAGTGATTTGTTTTCTATGTATGGAAACATAAATTTTATTCCTAGTTCTATATTTTTTCCATCACTGGTTGTAAAAACGAATAGATTGTCCTTTTTTGTAGATAATATTTGACAAATACTCGTCATCGCATCCAAATTAAATAAGGAATATCCATACGGTTTTGTTCTTTTTAATTCTAAAGGAAAACTACCGTCTTTCTCCATTTGATTGGGTAACAAGGTGTATTTATAGAAATTTCTACAAAAATCCATCGTTTTTTCATCACCAATTAAATCTGCAAAAGCGGCAACCTGCATTGTCCAACAAACACTGTGATTGTTTCCATTATCCCGTTCTGCAATTCCGTATTCGTGAGTGGTGATCCAGTTTAAATAATTGGAAAACCATAATTTAACAGTTGCTAAATCTGATACTGAAAGCACCCCTGAATTTTCAATTGCGTGAATTGCTTTAGTAACTTCAACCAAATGAACGGTATCAATAATTCCAATTCCTCTTCCTGTAGCAACACCTTTTATAGCTTGAGCATAAAGCAAATTTGGATTCATTTTGGTATCTTCATTTACAAACCAAGCTTTCAAATGTTGAGCTAATTTTTGAGCGTATTTATTATCATTGGTTAAAACATAGGCTGAAGCCAAAGCACCAGATAATTGACTAAAATGGATTAATGCATCGCGATGAAAGGTGAAATTTGCTGGGTTAGTCAAGCCATCTCTACGAATATAAGGACCGCTTGGATTTTTATCATCCGGCCACCAATAATCCCCTTCAGAATAGAAATCATGTTTATTTCCAGCACTTCTTTCACAAAAAGAAGCTGTAATGGTTTTAGGAGTTTCTGATAAATAAACGTTGGCATTTTCAATTTCTCTACTTCTTTCAATAGCATTTAAGTCAAAAGCCATTTTCATATTGGAACAACTCAAAAGAGAAGCCCAACAAAATAAAATTAATACTCTACTACTTAAATTTTTCATTTGAAAGAATTAAAAAAATCGATTATTTTTTAAATTTTAAATATTCCCCTTTGAAATTCTGGTTCAGAATATTCATTTCAATAAATTCTCCTTTTGAATTTGGAACTACTTCAATTGCAGCTTTTCCATTTGACATTTTAATCGATTCACTTCCAGTTGGAGTTCCTTGATTTTTCATAGTTGCACCACCAGATAAACATTGAAAATAAACGCGATCTTCATAATCTAAACAACGCATATTGTTTTTATCAACTGCAATTGCGGTTACTAAATAATTACCGTTCTTCATTTTCTCAGCTGATAACTTCAATCCATCTGCAGCTCCATTTTTAACATATCTGTAATTTACATCAAGATTATCGTTTACTTTATTACCCTCTTTTGAAATACCTACGGCTACAAAATTATTTTTACCATCGGCAAAATTTACATCCCATGTTAATCCACAAGCTGGATAAGCGGTAATATCACGATTTTTTACTCCCAAAGAAACGCCGTTTAAAAACAACTCCACTTTAGGGCAATTACTGAAAACGCAAATTGTTCTTGGTGTGTTTTTAGGCCCTTGTCGATCTGTCCAAGTGTGCGATTCTATGTACGTAAATGGCTTTTCGCTCCAATAACTTTTAAATACATAATAAGCATCTTTAGGATTACCGTTTCTATCTACCAATCCTTTTTGATTCATATAAGGAATATCGTCTTCTGGGCGCAATGGTGTTGCAAAATCTTTAAATGCCCATTGCATATTTCCAACAAATGTTGGGTCGTTTTCTGAAATATGTAAATGCCAATCAAATAAATCAACGATATAATTTTCACTCCAATCCCCTATTTGAGCAATATTAGCCACTTTAGTTTGAACAATTGCTTCTTCCCAACCTTCCGTTTTTATTACCCCTTCGCCATTAATTGGATTTTCAGAATGTCTACCTACCTGACTGTCACCACCATATTCTGCATGGATAAAATGTTTGTAATCCAATTTATATTTGTCGATTGCTTTTTTGTAACTTTTGTAACTTCCAGAATACCATCCCGACCAAATTGAAGGAGAGAAAACGTCAACAATTTTTGAACCTTCTTCATATTTACGGATTACGGTTTTACGAGTAGGATCTAATTGATGAGCCATATTATTCAATTCGCTCAAAAAAGCAGTCATTTTTTTTGGATTATCTCCATCAGGAAAATCAGGCAACCAACCCATTTCGTTTCCTAAAGACCACAAAATAATTGAAGGATGATTGTAATTTTGATTGATTATTTCAACCAACATGTTTTTAGAATTCGTTTGCCATTCTGCATTTCCAATTCCACCACGACACCAAGGTAATTCGTCCCAAACTAGTAATCCTAACTCGTCACAAGCTTTATAAACCTCAGGATCTTGAGGATAATGTGCTAGTCTAACAAAATTAGCTCCCATTTCTTTAATGGATTCAAAATCTTTTCGGTGTTGCTCATTAGACATTGCCGCTCCTACCCCAGCCAATTCTTCATGACGATGTGTTCCACGAATTAAAACTCTTTTTCCATTAAGATAAAAAGGTCCGTTGTCTTTAAATTCATACCATCTGAAACCAACTTTATCTTCCACTTTATCTTTCTGAATTCCTTTTTCTAATAATGAAACTGAAACGGAATATAAATTAGGTTTATTAACGTCCCATAATTCAGGGTTTTTAACTGCAGTAAAATCAATTGAGGTTGTTTCTCCTGTTATTTTTCCTTTTTTCGTTGCAACAACTTTGCCTTTTGGATTGGTTAATTGAGCTGAATATTCAAAATCAGAAATGTTAGTTAAGTTTTTAGTGGTAGCAACAATGTTTAAAGTGGCCAATTTTTCAGAAACTTGAGGAGTCGTAATTTTAATATTATCAATGTTACTTTTTGACATAGAAAGTAACCAAACATCTCTTGTAATTCCTCCAAATATAATGAAATCACTTTTTTGAGATGGAATAACTTCAATATTATAACTGTTGTCAACACGAACCAAAACTTCATTATTACCTTCATGAATAAAATTGGTTATATCAAATGTAAAACCGATGTAACCTCCTATGTGCTCCCCAACTTGTTTTCCATTTACGTAAACATTCGTAGTAATATTAGCCCCTTCAAAGTATAATTTGTATAATTTATTGGAATCTATAGTTGCAATAGCTAGATTTTTTTTGAACCAACTAGCACTTCTTCTGTAACCTGGTTGATCGTCGGTAGCATCTTGATTGTTCCAAGTATAGGGTAAATTTAACGCCACCCAATTGGTCGCAGCATTTGCATCTGAACTATTTTTGGTATCGTTTTCAAGGTAATTCCAACCCAAATTAATATTCGTTTTAGATCTTTCTAAATTTTGGGCTTGAATAGCTGATAAACTAAATAAAAATAAAATAGTTAATACGTTAAGTCGGTTTTGTAAAAAATTAAATTTCATAAAATTAAAGAGATTGTTTTCTAATAATTGCTTCTAAAAAATAGTAATCAGCATAGTTAATCGGCTGATCTATTTCGTCTTTTTTGGGCCAGTTCCCAGTGCTGTGATCTAATAAAAATGGTACCTTAACAGAATTGTTAAGAAGATATTTATCAGAACTTAGTGAATTTATAACCTTATTTGAGTAATCAAGATAAGATTTGTCTTTAGTAAAATTATACAATTCTATTAAAGCCGATGCCATAACCGCTGCTGAAGACGCATCACGAGGAGCATTCGGGATACTTGGATCTTTAAAATCCCAATACGGAATTCCGTCCTCTGGCATATTTATATTATTGATGTAATATTTTGCTGTAGCTTCTGCTTGCTTTAAATATTCTTTGTTTTTGGTATAACGATAGCACATTGTAAAACCGTAAACTGCCCAAGAATGGCCTCTCGCCCACGTCGATTCATCACTAAATCCTTGAAAAGTAGCTTTTTTTCTAACACCATTTGTAATTGTATCGTAATCAACTACGTGATAACAACTGTTGTCTTTTCTAAAGTGATTTTTAAGCGTTGTATTTGCATGTTGGATTGCAATGTTTCTAAAAGTAGGATCTCCCGAAATTTTTGATGCCTCAAATAGCAATTCGAGATTCAACATATTATCAATAATTACTGGGTAATCGAAAAGTTCTCTACTATGATCCCAAGATCTGATTGCACCGATTTTGGAATTGAATCTGGTAATTAACGTTTGGGCGCTTTTAACGATAATTTTCTTATACTTGTCATTATTTACAACTGTTAAACCTTTTCCAAAACTACTATATACTTTGAAACCCATATCATGAGTAGTTCCGTTGTGTTTTTCTTTTTCAATAAAAGCATTCCAAACAGCTGCTTTTTCTTTGTATTTTACATCTCCAGTTAATTTATAAATTTGCCAAAGTGTACCTGGAAAAAAACCACTTGTCCAATCTTTAGATTTTACTTTTTTGAAAATTCCCGTTGAAAGATTAACACTTCTTGGAATAGCAACCGAATCAACAGGGAAATCCAATAGATAGCTAAATCTTGCGCTTATGTTTTTATTTAGGGTTTTATCTGATGGCTTATTTTGTGCTTGAGAAGTAACAGACACTGACAAAAATAAACAGCCAAAAATTACAATTAAAAATCTCTTCATTTTCTATTTTCAAATTTTATAAACCACGATTAAATTAACCACAGTTTGTTGCGGAATATTAAATTCCTAGTATATCTTACAAATATAAAATGAGATTAGAATTCAATAATACAAAATAGGGTATTCAAAAATCCAAAATGGAAATAAAAACAATAATATTAGGCAATATTAGTATCGTTAGAGAATTTACTCTGATACTGTGAAGGAGTTTCTCCAAATTTCTTTTGGAAGCATTTGCTAAAATATTTCGGATTATTAAACCCTACTTTATAGCTTATTTGAGAGATATTAATTTTGTTTTGTTCTAATAATTGGGCGGCTCTTTTCATTCTAATTTCGTGAATAAATTCGTTCGGAGTAAAATTGGTCCACGCTTTAATTTTAGTAAATAGCATGGTTCGGCTCACGCCCAATTCTGCGCAAAAAAATGGAATATCAAATTGTTCATTGGAAATATTGTCTTCTACTACTTTAAATGCTTTCTTTAACAATTGTTCGTCAAGCGAAGAAACAGCAATTTCACTTGGTTTAAAACTATCTTCTGAAGAAAATTTAGCTTTTAATCTTTGTTTGGAGACCAATAGATTTTTAATTCTTAGCTTAAATTCCATTAAATCAAATGGTTTGCTAATATAGTCATCAGCGCCACTTTCCAATCCTTCAATTTTATAAATCAACGAAGATCTTGACGTTAATAATATTACTGGAATGTGACTCGTTTTTATATTCTCTTTAATTTTAGCACACAATTCTGTTCCAACCATTTCAGGCATTATTACATCACTAACAATTAAATCAGGAATGAATTTTAATGCTTTTTTAAGACCGATTTCTCCATTTTCAGCAACAATAACGTTGTAGTCTTTTTTAAGTAGGTTTTTCATAAAAGAACGAAGCACTTTATGATCTTCTACAATTAAAATGGTTAACTTTTCTTCACTAACTTCTATATCGCTAATATCCTCTTGATCGATGTTTTGAGAGTTCTCTAATTGAACTTCATATTGTGCTACATCATCACTGATTTTAAAGTCTTTAATGATTTCTTTTTCAGATAGGTGGCTTTTACCCAATTTCATAACCACTTTGAAAATTACTCCTTTGCTAGGTTTATTAACCACACTTATAATACCTTTGTGAAGGTTTACAATGTTCTTTACTATGGATAAACCAATTCCGGTTCCTTTGTTGTAATTTACTTGAACCTCATTATTAGTTGGGATTTCAAAAAATAAATCAAAAATTTTGTCTACATACTCTTTGGCGATTCCAACTCCATTATCATCAACTTCAATTATTACTTCATTTTTTTCTTTTTTAATTCTGACGATAATCTCTCCGCCTTTTGGGGTATATCTGAAGGCATTTGAAATTAAATTATAGAAAACACGTTCCAATTTCAGTCGGTCAAAATAGACTATTATTTCTTCATCTGAAGATTCAAATGTATATTTATAACCGCCATCTTTTGCATATTCAGTGAATGATAAAAAGATCTCTTTGACATATTTTACAATATTTCCTTCAGCAGCTTCAAGATTAAATTGGTTGGTTTCATACTTTCTAAAATCCATTAATCTGTTGATCAATTTCAATAGATGATTGGCACTACTTTCAATAACAAGTAGCTTTTTATACATTTCATTTGTGCCATTATAATTCAACAAAATTTGCTGTAAAGGACCTAAAATAAGAGTTAATGGAGTTCTAAACTCGTGAGAAATATTGGTAAAAAATTGAAGTTTCGCGTTATTATCTTCTTTACTTCTTTCATTTTCTCTATATTCCAAAAGCAATTCTTGGCGCAATTTTTCTTTTGATTTTACAATCCAAACAAATCCATATAATGAAGCCCAAATTAACAATAGATAAATAGAAATTGCCCACCAACTTTTCCAAGGGGCAGGTTTTACAACAATTTCTAATGTCGTAGGGATTTCATTCCAAACCCCGTCATTGTTAGCTCCTTTAACTTCAAAGGTATAAGTTCCAGAATTTTGAATTGTAAAAGTGGCAAATGTACTTGAAGTTGTTGTCCACTCATTATCCAATCCAACTAATCGATAAGAATATTGATTATTTGTAGAATTAATAAAGTTTGGAGTAGCAAAATTTATTGTGAAATTGGCTTTATCGTAACTTAAAGTTAGCGTTTTAGTATAAGAAATTGATTTTTCAAGAATATCATTTTCATTGGCAACATTAATCGATTTATTTGCAATTTTAAAATCGGTTAATATTACTTGTGGAGAATATTTATTTACAGGGAGTTTCTTTGTGTCAAAATAAGTAATTCCTGATGGGCCCCCATAATAGAATTTGTTATTCCCCAATTTTAGAAAGGCATTGTCATTGAATTCATTACTGACTAAACCTGATTTTTGATCATAAACAAAGCTAATTTTGGTTTTTAAATTGTATTTGATAATTCCAAAATTGGAACTCATCCACAAATTACTATTATCATCTTCAGAAAGAGAGTGAATAGAAGTTACCTCAAAATCGTCTTTTTTAATATTAATTTTATTAAAATTAGAACCATCACAAACGTAAAGACCTTTAGCTTTAGTTCCTACCCAAATTTTATCTGATTTATCTTGGTAAAGGGACAAAATATCATCTCCAGAAAGTAATTTATTATCAAAGAAATAGTGCTTAATATGGTAAGTATTATTATCAAAATCATTGAGATTAATAACGTTTAAACCACTTTGAGTTCCAATCCACAAATTATCTTTTTTATCAATTAAAAGTGCTCTTACACGATTATTGGTTAAAAAATTATCGTAATAATTATCGTTTCCTATCATTTGATAGGTTTTAGAATTACTATCGTATCGAATTAATCCTTTTCCAAAAGTTCCAATCCATAAAATTCCTTCTTTACGACCTCTTTTTATTACATAAACACCTGATTCTTTAAGGATGCTTTTTAAATTTGGATTAATTAATTCATTTATAAATCTCTTCGATTTTGTATCATAAGCAGCTATTCCTTCTGTAAAAGTTCCAATCCAAAGAATACCAGAATTGGATAAATACAATGATTTTACATTATTTACAGCAACTCCATTTATTTTGGAAGTTAAGCCTGTTTTGCTATCCAAAACGGTAATTCCACCTCCTTCAGTTCCAATATATATTGAATTAGAATTTGATGCTAATGAACTTACTACATCATAACTCAAAGAACTTAATCCAGAATTCTGATTGATATTTGTAAAATTATTATTGGACTCATCCCAAAAACTAATGCCGTTATAATAGGAGCCTATCCAAACAGAACCTTTCTTATCGGTAAAAACAGCTTTTATTTTTCCGAAGCTCAATTTTTTATCAAGATTATTATAAACCTTAATTACGTTCCCACTTTTCTGAATTGTAAATAAACCTTCATAAGTTCCTACCCAGGCAACCCCACTTTTATCAAAATCAATAGTTCTAACATCAGAATCCGCAAGATTTTGAGAATATTGAACAAATTTATTTGTTATTAAATCTAATTTTAAAAGTCCATTTTGTTTGGTTGCAACGAAAATAGTTCCGTTTTTATCTTCTTTAATGTCTTGAACATAAAGACTTTCATCATTGGAACTATAAAATTCTTTAAATACAAAAGAACTGCCTTTTCTATCAACTAACTGACACAAACCTCTTGCGGTTCCAACCCAAATAGCTCCTTTTTTGGTTTTATAAACGGACAAAACAAAATTGTTGGGTAAGCTTGAGGAGTTTTTTGAATTGTGTAAAACCGAAATAAATTTTTGAGTAGATTTGTTTAATATTGACAAACCACCAGCTGTAGCAATCCAAATTTCATTATCAATTTCTTTAATATTCCAAATGGTATTATTGCATAAGGAATTCGCTGAATTTCCATGAAAATAATGTTTAAAAACATTGGAAACTGGATTGTAAAAATTTAAACCATTATAAGTTCCTACCCATAAATTTCCACTTTTATCACCTTCTATTGAAAGAATATCGTTGTTACAAATGGTTAAAGAATCTTTAGGATTATTTCTAAAAACTGTAATATTACTTCCATCATATCTGTTCAAACCATCGCGAGTTCCAAACCACATTTGACCTTTTAAATCTTGATGAATTGCAATCACAGAGCTTTGTGAAAGCCCATTTACTGTAGTAATGTTTTTTAATCTATAAAGACTAGATTGAGAAAAACATTGTACAGAAAGGAAAATAAAAAAAATATAATAGAGGGCTTTTTTCATTTATTATTTACAATCAACACTGAAATTATATAGTGAAATTAACACTTATATTGTTGATAAACAAAGAAATTTATTTTAATCGTTTTTTTAATTGATAATAATACAATGAAGGAATTTTTGACATGGGTTTATTTACAAAATCGATGAATGCATCGGGACCATATTTTACAGAGAATGTTCTATTTCCGTTTACTCCAATAATTCTAGCAAATGGACCTTCTTCCATTCCGTTGAGTTCAATCGGAGAATTATTAGTACCATTTACATCAATTTTGATATTCCAAAAAGTAGAATACGCTCCATGTGAAGGTTTCCAATAACCCGCGCCACCTCCAGCAAAAAGTGGATACGTGTTGGATTTATCTGCATCAAAATGAACTTTTATATTATCAAATAAATTTTGATGATTGGCTCCTGCATGTTGGTCTAAATCAGGATCTGTAAAAATTTCACAATTTTCATAAACATTTTTTGTAGCAAAAGTATTGAAACTCAAAGGATGAACTGCTTTGTTATAAACCTTTAAATTTTCTACCAAAACATTATGAACTCCACCCATTTCAACAGTGTAATGTGCGATATTTTTTCCTTCCGTTACTATATCTTTGATGGTTACGTTGGCAATTTCTTCAGTTAAAATTCCGCTTTCGGCGTTATTAATTATAACATCCTGAACCCAACTATTAAATAATCGAGTTAAAAAAACACCATTGTAACCTTGTTCTAAATGATGTGCAACCCTTGCTGCATCAGGAAAACTAATTCTTAAATGTTCAATACCAACTTCTGATAAATGTTTCCATTCAACCAAAAGTGCTTCATAATTTGGTTTAATATCAAGCAACAACGGCGTTTTAATTGTTATTTTATTTTTGGATATCGAAACAATTTCAACTTGTTGACGCACCAATGCTAAATTAGGTTGTTTCCAGTGGGAATAACCAATTTTAGTTTTAGAATTTCTATATAATGCTTCTATGATTTCTCCTTTCTCTCCCTCTTTATTGAATAAATCCAATTCAACGACATCGCCAACTTTCAATCCTTTTATATCAGAAACTACAAACTCTTTTTCTCCACGGTTACCTTTAATTACTTTTGCAAAAACGTTAGGAGGTGTTTCATATTTCTCCATATAAGATTTTACCCTTTGATTCGGAACCTGTGTCCAAATAAATCCTCCAGACCAAGCAAATTGTGAAAATGGTAAATCGATATTGTTTTCTTTTTCAACTTGTCTTTTGCCTGTTGATGTTAAATATTCTCTTAACTCAGCTAATGATTCTTGATCTTTTAAATACATCATTGGTCTAGGACAGAAAATCTCTGTTCCTTGAGCACCTGAACCAGCACCTCTTAGTACAAAATTACTTCTTTCAATATAGAGAATATCGCTCAAAATTATTTTACCAACTGGTAATTGAAGAACTACATTTCCAGCAACTTCATTAGCTGCTTTAAAGGCTTTAAGTAACGCTTTAGAATCATCTAAATTATCATTTGCTTTAACGCCAAAATCGGTTGCTAAAATTACTTTTTCTTTAATTTCAGGCAAACTAATATTTCCAAAATGATAACCAGCATAACTGAAATCAGGTAAGAAATTTATAGAAGCAACCTCTTTTTTGCTAATTATATCTGGAATATCTTGGGCTAGAAGTTGTTGAAAATTAAAACTAAAAACGAGAATTAGTCCACCAAAAAATAACGATTTACTATTGAATTTTGAATATAATTGGTTCATTTTTGATTTATTAAATAAAAATTACAAATTGGTAATTGGACTGTATTTTGGAACTAGTAATTTCATTACAGACCATGCAATTAAATAGGCTACGGCACAAACGACAAACATGATTGTATAACCGGTTTGAATTTGACCTAAACTATCGTAATAATCGAATAAATAACCACCCATTTTAGATACTAAAACACCACCTAATCCTCCTGCCATTCCACCAATTCCAATGATAGAGCCAATAGCTTTTTTTGGAAACATATCGGAAACTGTTGTAAAAATATTTGCTGACCAAGCTTGGTGAGCAGAAGCTCCAACGCCTATTAAAATAACCGGAATCCAAAAAGTAAAATGTCCTAATGGTTGTGCTAATAATACTACTAATGGGAACAATGCAATTAAAAACATGGCTTTCATTCTTCCTTCATAAGGGTTGTATCCTTTATTGATAAAGTACATAGGAAACCAGCCTCCACCGATACTTCCCACCATGGTCATACTGTATAAAACAGCTAATGGCAGAACAATATCCGTTCCTTTCATTCCAAATTGTGCTTCTAAGTATTTAGGTAACCAGAATAGGAAAAACCACCAAATTCCATCCGTCATGAATTTTCCAAATACAAAAGCCCACGTTTGTTTGTAACCTAATAGTTTGAACCAAGCTACTTTTTCCTCAACAGGAATTGCTGTTTTTTCTGACGCTTGTGATTCTTCATCATGAATATAATCGTATTCTGCTTTTGATAATTTCTTTTGTTCAGATGGGATTTCATATAACAAATACCAGAAAATAATCCAAATAAAACCAATTGCTCCAACTAATATAAAAGCAAATTCCCAACCATAATTTACTGCAATTACAGGAACCGTAAGTGGCGCTAAAATAGCTCCTACATTAGAACCAGAATTAAAAATACCCGTTGCAAGCGAACGTTCCTTCTTAGGAAAATACTCTGCAACTGCTTTAATTGCAGCAGGAAAATTTCCAGATTCTCCAAAACCTAAAACCGCACGAGACAACATAAATCCAGCTATTGATATTGGAACAGCACCTACTCCAATCCAAACCATAAAAGTAGAAAAAGCAGTCCCTACAGGTAAAGAATAAGCATGCATTATCGCTCCTAACGACCAAACGGTGATGGCGAGAATATACCCTTTTTTGGTTCCTAATTTATCAATGATTCTACCCGCAAAAAGCATAGAAATAGCGTAAATAAATTGAAAAACAGCGGTAATATTTGCATAATCAGAATTGGACCAGCCAAATTCTTCAGATAAACTTGGTGCTAAAAGACTCAACACCTGACGGTCTAAATAATTTACTGTAGTTGCAAAGAATAGCAAACCACAAATGGTCCATCTGTATTTTCCGATTGGTAAATTGGTTTCTTTCATTGAAATTTTATTGGTTTTGGTTAGTTTATTTAAAAGTAATTAGGTTAATCTATTTCAAAATAGGCAACAGCATTTTTATAACAAATATTTTCCACCATTGTTCCTATAAGTTGCATATTATTTGGTAACTCTCCTTTTTGAATTTCATCTCCAAGAACATTGCACAATATACGTCTAAAATATTCATGTCTAGGGAAAGAAAGGAAACTACGAGAATCGGTTACCATTCCTACAAAACGACTTAATAAACCGAAGTTAGAAAGTACATTTAATTGTTTTTCCATGCCGTCTTTTTGGTCTAAAAACCACCAAGCGGCACCGTATTGCATTTTTCCTGCTATTTTTCCATCGTTAAAATTAGCTGCCATAGAGGCAAACATTTCACTATCACGAGGGTTTAAATTATAAACAATAGTTTTAGTTAAAGCATCGTTTTTACTGAGTTTTCCAAAGAATTTACTCATATTATCAGCCATGTTTAAATCGCCCAGAGAATCAAAACCTTGATCTGGCCCTAATTCTTGTAACATTTTTGCATTATTATTTCTAATTGCACCTACGTGAAATTGTTGCGCCCAAGATTTGGCTTTATTCATTGATGCCAATTCAAATAAAACAGCTGATTTGTATTTATTAACTTCTAAATCAGATGGCGATTTTCCTTGCAATGCGTTTTGAAAAATAGAATTCACTTCTTCATCAGTGAAGTTTTCACCATAAAAAGTAGTATGTCCATGATCAGATATCCTACAACCCATTTCATGAAAAAAGTCATGTCTATTATTAAGTGCTTGAATTAATTTTGAAAAATCAGGAATTGAAAAACCAACCGATTGCTCTAATTTTTTGATCCATTCAACAAATGCTTGTCCTTTTTCAATTTCTGTAGCTTTATCCGGACGAAAGGATGGAAGAACTTTTATTTCAAAATTATCGTTTTTAATTTTCTTATGATATTGTAAATCGTCAGTTGGATCATCTGTTGTACCAACCACTTTTACGTTCATTTTAAGAAGAATATTTCTAATACTATATTCTGGTTTTTTTAATAAAGCAGTTGCTTCATTATAAATTGTTTCTGCAGAATTGGAATCCAATAAAGTGGTGATCCCAAAATAATTTTTTAATTCTAAATGAGTCCAATGGTACAAAGGGTTTCTTAAAGTATTTGGAACTGTATCTGCCCATTTAAGAAATTTTTCATAATCGCTTGCATCTCCGGTGATGTATTTTTCATCAATACCATTGGCGCGCATGGCTCTATATTTATAATGATCACCTTCAATCCATATCTGAGTTAAATTCTCAAATTGTCTGTCTTCTGCAATGTCTTTTGGAGATAAGTGACAGTGATAATCGAATATAGGTTGCGTTTTTGCATAATTGTGATACAGCGTTTTAGCCGCTTCACTGTGTAACAAAAAATCATCGGTAATAAAACTATTTTCAGCCATTATAAATTAAAATAAACTTTTCTCGATTCCCATTTCTAAACCACGTAATTCTGCTAAACCTCTTAAACGACCAATTCCAGAATAACCTGGATTTGTTTTTTTGTTCAAATCATCTAACATTTGGTGTCCGTGATCAGGACGCATTGGAATGATTCTTTTGGTTTCTTTTTGCTTTTTCAAAATTGATTTCACTACTTCATACATATCAACGTCACCCTCTAAATGATTGGCTTCATAGAAATTTCCTTCTTCATCTCGTTGCGTACTTCTAAGGTGAATAAAATTCATTTTTGCACCATGACGGTCTACAATTCCAGGTAAATCATTGTCGGCGATTACACCGTAAGACCCTGTACACATACAAAATCCGTTTGAAGGAGAATCGATAGCATTTAGTAATTGAATTAAATCAGCTTCCGTACTTACCACTCTTGGTAATCCTAAAATTGGATAAGGGGGGTCATCAGGATGAATCGCCATTAATACGCCAACACTTTCTGCAACTGGGATAATCTCACGGAGAAAATAATATAAATTTTCTTTCAATTTATTTGCATCAATACCATCATATCCTTGGAGTACTTTTAAGAAATCTTCAACCGTGTATGATTCTTCAGCTCCTGGTAAACCGGCGATAATATTTTGTTGTAATTTGATTTTATCGGCATCAGATAACTTTTCGAAAGTCGCTTTTGCTTTGGCTTTTTGAGCATCAGTATACGTATTTTCAGCTCCTGGTCTTTTTAAGATAAACAATTCAAAAGCTGCAAATTCGTTGATATCAAATCGTAAAGCTTTTGATCCGTCAGGCATTTCAAAAGATAAATCGGTTCTAGACCAATCCAATACAGGCATGAAATTATAACATACAATGTTCACTCCACAAGTAGCTAAATTTCTGATACTTTGCTTGTAGTTTTCTATGTATTTTAAATAATCACCCGATTGTTTTTTGATATCTTCATGAACAGGAATACTTTCTACAACAGAAAATGTTAATCCTGCCGCTTCCACTTCCTTCTTTCTCTTCATGATTTCATCCACTTCCCACACTTGTCCATTTTTAATATGATGCAAAGCGGTAACAATTCCTGTTGCACCTGCTTGTTTAGCATCAGATAATTTCACAGGATCATTTGGTCCGTACCATCTCCATGTTTGTTCCATAACTTATGTAAATAAAATTTTTATACTATTTTAAACTCCACTATATGCGCTAAAACCACCATCAATTGGGATTACTACCCCAGTTACAAAAGAGGTTGCATCATCACATAAATACAACGTGGTGCTTACTAGATCTTCTGGTTCACCAAATCGTCCCATTGGAGTTTGATCTATGATTGAATTTCCTCTAGGAGTTAAATCGCCGTTTTCAGTTGTTAATAATGCACGGTTTTGATCCGTTAAGAAAAATCCTGGCGCTAAAGCATTCACACGAATTCCAACTTTTGAAAAATGCACTGCTAACCATTGTGTAAAGTTAGATACAGCAGCTTTTGCTCCACTGTACGCAGGGATTTTTGTTAAAGGAGTAAAAGCATTCATAGATGAAATATTCAAAATACTACATCCTTTTTTACCTATCATGTCTTTAGAAAAAACTTGTGTTGGTAATAAAGTTCCAATGAAATTCAAATTGAATACGAATTTTATTCCTTCAGCATCCAAATCAAAAAAAGTTTTAAAACCTTCGGTGGTATTGTGCAGGTCTTCTTCTAGTAAAAATGGATTAGAAGTAGTTCCTAATGGGTGATTTCCTCCTGCTCCGTTTATCAATATATCACAACTTCCTAATTTATCATTTACTTCTTTCTTTGCTGCTTCTAATGATTCTTTTTCCAATACATTGGCAGCTACACCAATTGCTTTTCCTCCAGCTGAGTTGATTTCATTTGCAACCTGATCTGCAGCTTCTTTTTTCAAATCCAATAAAGCTATTTGGTGACCTTGTTTTGCCAAAGCTTTCGCTAATGTGCTACATAAAACTCCACCAGCACCTGTAATTACTATTGTTTTCATCTAATTTTTATTTTATTGATTGAATTAAGCTTAAAACTGCTTTGGTTTCTGATTCGATAGTGGCATAATCTTTATCAGCCATTAATTGTTTGCTGATTAATTTGCTTCCCATCCCAACAGCAGAAACGCCTGCTTTAAACCAACCTTCGATATTTGGTCTTGTCGTATCCACTCCGCCTGTTGGCATGAACAGCAATTTAGGAAAAATATCTTTAATTCCACTCAAAAAATCCGGTCCTAGCATGTTTCCTGGGAACAATTTAATGAATTTCACCCCTGCATTCTCGGCAGCGATAATTTCTGTTGGAGTCATACATCCTGGGCTGTACAATACTTCTTTGCTTTGTAAAAATGCAGCAACTTCTGGAACAAATCCAGGGCTAATGAAAAAATCAGCTCCTACTTCAAAATATTCCTGTGCTTGTTGTAGGTTTTTTATGGTTCCTATTCCTAATAATAAATCGGGCATTTCAGCATTTCTAATTTCAACCATTTTAGTAAAATTACTTAGTGCTGCTTCACCACGACTGGTATATTCTATCGCTTTTATTCCTGCTCGGTACAAGGCTCTTAAAATTTCAATAGTCACTTCTTGGTCGGCATTGAAATAAAGCGGTAGCATTCCTTGGGCTACAATTGCATCCGATACTTGTTGGATCTTACTCATTATTTAGATTTTAACTTTTATAACTATTTTTCTTATTTCGCCTTCGCCAATCATCGGTGCGTGAACGTCTTCTGGGTAAAAAATCCCAAATTGGTTGTCCGTTAATTGGAAATACATATCAGGGCTATCATTAAAAAAACGAACGTCTTTCTCGGGATTGTAATCTCCGTTGGGTAGAATGCATTTTTCTCTTGGTTTCCATCCAATGGTTTCTAAACCGCTTACGCAAATTTGAATATCGATGTTTTTATCGTGACATTCAAATTTCTCAAGGCTTACTACTTGGGTTTTCCCATTTCCAACGCTGACGATCATTTTTAGGCCTTCGCCAATTTCTGAAACCCCAACAGGTAAATTCGCCAAGTCTTGCTTTTTGATGTAATCAAATGCTTGAGCAAACAATGGGTTTAAACTTGTATATTTCGATGCGTTAGCTAAGGTATCTATTATCATAGGTTTTGTATTTCTTATCTTGCAACTCTACCAGAAGCATCGCCTCCCATCAGTTTGTTTACTTCATCAACTGTAACTAAATTCGCATCACCTTTAATAGTGTGTTTCAAGCATGAAGCAGCTACTGCAAAATCCAATGCGTTTTGATCGTTGCCAGGATAGGTTAATAATCCGTATATTAATCCTCCCATAAACGAATCTCCACCACCTACTCTATCTACGATATCGGTAATTTGGTATTGACGGGTTTGAAGCATTTGTTTTCCATCGTATAAAACTCCTGCCCAAGTATTGTGTGAGGCTGAAATCGATCCTCTTAAAGTGGTGATAACTTTTTTAGCTCTTGGGAATTTTTTCATCATTTGTTGGCAAACAGATAAAAATGCTTCTGCTTTTACGTCATGACCGTGTGTTTGAACTGCTGCTCCATCAGGTTTGATTCCAAAGTGCATTTCGGCATCTTCTTCGTTTCCTAAAATCACATCACAATACGAAGTTAATTCTGTCATTATTGCTTCGCGATCGCCACCGTATTTCCAAAGTTTAGCTCTATAATTTAAATCGGTAGAAATAGTAACTCCTAATTTGCTAGCTGCTTTTACTGCTTCAAGGCAAGCATCAGCAGAACTTTGAGAGATTGCCGGAGTAATTCCAGTCCAATGGAACCATTCTACACCTTGAAAAATTGCTTCCCAATTGATCATTCCTGGTTGGATTTCCGACATCGATGAGTGCGCTCTATCATAAACTACTTTACTTCCTCTAGAAACCGCTCCTGTTTCAAGGAAATAAATTCCCAAACGATCACCGCCCCATACAATTTTATCTACTCCAACGCCTCTTTTTCGCATTTCCATCATCGCGCATTCTCCAATATCATTCTTTGGTAAACGAGTGATAAAATCAACTGGAATTCCAAAATTGGCTAATGAAACCGCTACGTTTGATTCTCCTCCTCCATATACTACCTCAAAATTGTCTGCTTGTGAAAATCTTAAAAATCCTTGTGGTGCTAATCTTAACATTATCTCACCAAATGTTACTACTTTTTTTGACATCTTTTTAAATTATTATAGTTTGTTGTTTGTTTAAATTTATTTATTAAAACTATTCGTGTACGGGCACGCTATTGCAAATCTAAATAAAAAAAATTAAAATTTACTTTATTTTATATAAATTTGAATAAAAATTTATTTTTGTACAAATTAAGAACTATTTAATTAAAATTTAGCGCCATCATAACAATAAAAAAAATTGCAGAACTGGCAAATATATCAGTTGGCACAGTAGATAGAATACTTCACAATAGAGGTCAAGTTTCTCAGGAAAATATTGACATAGTTAATGCTATTGTTAAACAATACGGTTATAAAAGAAATATTTACGCAAGTAATTTAGCTTTTAATAAAAAGTTTAAAATCGCCGTTTTCTTACCCCAACATGACGGGATAGAATATTGGTTAGGTCCATTATTAGGAATTAAAAAAGCGGGAGAAGAATTTGAAAGATTTGGTGTGAAAATGGAATACATCAATTACATCTACAGTTCTGCAGCATTTAAAAAAGCTGCTCAAAAAGTGTTAGAAGGCGAATATGATGGATTGCTCTTTGCTCCCATTTTTTATGATGAATCAGTTCTGTTTTTAAAAGAATTTAAAAAGAAGAATATACCAATTGTAATGATAGATTCTAATATTTCTGAAATTGAAGGTCTAGATTATATTGGTCAGGACGCCTATCAAAGTGGCTATTTAGCTGGAAAATTAATTAGTTTTGGTGTGAAATCAGACAATAATGTTCTGATAATGAAAATTACTCGAGAAATAGAAAGTACTTCTGTTTATTTGCAAAGAATTAAAGGTTTTCAGTCTTTTTTTAAAGAAAATAAAGAATTGTCAAATTATAAATTTTCTGAAATTAGTATTAAAGATTCCGAATACGACAAACTTTCAAAAGACATGTTCAAGGATATTAATAGCGTTTTTGTACCCAACTCTCGTGTTTATATTGTTGCAAAATTTATCAAAGTAAATAATTTGAAAGACATTCGTGTGGTAGGTTACGATTTATTGAAGGACAATTTAGAGTACCTAAACGAAGGGAAAATTGATTTTTTAATCAATCAAAAACCTGAAGATCAAGGTTATTTAGGGATAAATCATCTTTATAAAAAACTCGTTTTAAAAGAAGAAATAGAAATTACCAACTACATTCCGCTCGAGATTATTGTAAAAGAAAATGCAGGTACATTAATAAAATAGTATTTCAGTATTGAAATTTCAATTAATAATTCAATAATTTTTAGTTTAATATAGAGTTGATTTCTAATAAATTCACAATTTAAACTATAAAAAATTATTATATGATTACTTTATTTATATTTGTAATTAAATAATAAATCATTAATTATGGAAGAATGTATATCGGTATTTGATATGCTTAAAATCGGTGTAGGTCCTTCAAGTTCTCACACTTTAGGTCCATGGAAAGCCGCCGAAAGATTTCTAAATGAATTAAAAGACAACGATTTATTCCAAAATACAATTCGTATTCAAGTTGATTTATATGGTTCTTTATCATTAACAGGAAAAGGGCATGCTACCGATTTCGCTATAATGTTGGGTTTGAGCGGCCAAGATCCTGAATACATTCCCATTGAAAATATTTCAAAAATAACAAAATCGATTACTACAAATGACCAGATTTTATTAGGAAATGAGATTACTATTCCTTTTAAATTGACTCAAGATATTATTTTTAATAAAGAGTTTCTTCCATTTCATGCCAATGGATTAAAATTTACTGCCTACTTAAATAACAATTCAAACTATACCTCTACATTTTATTCAATTGGCGGCGGTTTTGTAGTTAAAGAAGAACGAATCAATGCAAAGAAAAAATTGGAAATAAAATGTTCATTTCCATTTCAAGTTTCTAATGCTGCTGAATTACTTGAGTATTGTACAACTGAAAACAAGAAAATTTCAGAAATCGTGTTTGAAAATGAAAAATCAATGCGTTCTGAAGAAAAAATAGACAGTGAATTATTGCGCATATGGGAAACTATGCTGGAATGCATGTATATTGGGTGTCATTCTGAAGGTATTTTACCAGGCGGATTAAATGTTCGAAGAAGAGCTTTTGACATGCATCAAAATTTAATTGGTTTAGCCAATTACAATTCGCCTCAATCATGGCTAGAAACTATTCGAAAAACTGAAGTAAAATTCCGACAAATATTAAAATGGGTTAGCTGTTTTGCTCTTTCAGTAAACGAAGTTAATGCCGCTTTAGGACGCGTAGTTACTGCTCCTACTAATGGTAGCGCTGGAGTTGTACCAGCTGTTTTAATGTATTATTTAGTTATCGAAAATCACCATGCTGGTGATAAAGAAATAAAGCAATTTTTAATGGTTGCAGGAGAAATTGGAAGTATTTTCAAAAAAGGATCTACCATTTCAGCTGCAATGGGGGGATGTCAGGCAGAAATTGGGGTTTCTTCAGCAATGGCAGCAGCTGCATTGTGCGAATTGATGGGCGGAAGTCCGGAACAAGTATTAATGGCAGCCGAAATTGCAATGGAGCATCATTTAGGAATGACATGTGATCCCGTAGGAGGCTTGGTTCAAATTCCATGTATTGAGAGAAATACTATGGGTGCAATAAAAGCGATAAATGCAGCCGAATTAGCATTGGAAACCGATCCGAAAAATGCAAAAGTTCCATTAGATAAAGTTATTGACACGATGTGGCAAACGGCACAGGATATGAATAATAAATATAAAGAAACTTCAGAAGGTGGATTAGCCATTGCGGTAAATTTTGCAGATTGTTAGATAAAAGTGAAACGATTAATAGGTTATTTGATTATTTTTGCCCCAATTATTACTTAAAATCTAAATTATAATGTCAGTAGCCAAAAAAGATTACAAAAGAATTACTACTAAATCACTAATAGAAATGAAATCTAATAGTGAGAAAATTTCAATGCTAACTGCTTATGATTTCACAATGGCAAAAATTGTAGACACGGCAGGAATTGACGTAATTCTTGTGGGTGATTCAGCCTCAAATGTTATGGCGGGACATGAAACTACATTGCCAATTACTTTAGATCAAATGATTTATCATGCTTCAAGTGTGGTTCGAGCAGTTGAAAGAGCTCTGGTAGTTGTTGATTTACCTTTTGGAAGTTATCAATCGGACCCGAAAGAAGCCTTGCGTTCTTCAATCAGAATAATGAAAGAAAGCGGAAGCCACGCAGTAAAATTAGAAGGCGGACACGAGATAAAAGATTCTATAAAAAAAATATTGAATGCTGGAATTCCAGTTATGGGGCATTTAGGATTAACACCTCAATCCATTTATAAATTTGGTAGCTATACCGTTCGTGCGAAAGAAGATGAGGAAGCTGAAAAATTATTGGAAGATGCAAAAATGCTTGAAAAACTAGGATGTTTTGCATTAGTATTAGAAAAAATACCGGCTCATTTAGCTGCAAAAGTTGCCAAAAGCATTTCTATTCCTGTTATTGGTATCGGTGCAGGTGGAAATGTTGATGGTCAGGTACTTGTGATTCATGACATGCTTGGAATGAACAATGAATTTAGCCCTAGATTTTTACGTCGTTATTTAAATTTGTATGAAGAAATGACTTCAGCAATTGGACAATATGTTAAAGATGTAAAAACGCGTGATTTTCCAAATGCTAACGAACAATATTAACCTAAATTCCAATTGTTTAGGTATTCCAAATGAAAATAATTTCTGATAAAAACAACCTTCAAGTGCTTCATGAAGACAATCATATAATTGTGATTAATAAGCGTGTGGGAGATATTGTTCAAGGGGATAAAACGGGTGATAAACCACTTTCAGAAGTTGTAAAAGAATACATCAAAGACAAATACAACAAGCCAGGAGAAGTTTTTTTAGGAGTGATTCATCGTTTAGATCGACCTACTACCGGAATTGTAATTTTTGCAAGAACTAGTAAGGCTTTAACCCGAATGAATGAACTTTTCAGTAATCGGGAAACTCAAAAAACCTATTGGGCAATTGTAAAAAATAAACCTCAAAATACGGAAGATAAATTAGTTCATTACTTGAAAAGAAATGAAAAAAACAATACTTCAAAAGCGCATATTAAAGAAGTTCCTGAAAGCAAAATCGCAAGTTTAGATTATAAAATAATTGCTTCATTACAAAACTATTACGGATTAGAAATAGACCTTCACACCGGAAGGCACCACCAAATTAGAGCGCAATTATCGGCAATTGGTTCACCCATAAAAGGAGATTTAAAATACGGATTTGACAGAAGCAATCCCGATGGTGGAATTCATCTTCATGCCAGAAAATTAGTTTTCACTCATCCTGTTACTAAAGAAAATATTGAAATCATTGCTCCTACTCCAAATGATGCAATTTGGAACGCTATTTAAAATAAAATTCTTAATTTTATAGAGTAAAATTTTTAATAAAGAAACTATGAAAAAAACAATTTTAATTTTCGCCTTATTGGTATCAATTACCAGTTATTCTCAAGATCATTTTTCTGGAATTACAACATCTAAAAGAGTTGGTATTTTAAATATCGGTTTAAATCCATCGGAATTAGCCAATTTAAATAATCATTTGGAGATTCAATTGTTTTCCACAAGTATTAATGTATCAAATAATAAAATTGGATTTAAAGATATTGTTAATGGAAGTAATTTAGAGAATATATTATTCAAAGGATCTGAACCAGTTAATTTCAATATGGATACAGAAATAGCAGGTCCAGGAATAGCATTTAAATTATTGAATTGGGGTTTTGCAATATCATCAAAAGGATATATTAAGGGTAATATTATTGATGTTGATCCAAATCTAGGTTCTGCACTAACTAATAGTGCTTTAAGTTCAATCAACACTGGTTCTGCATTAATTTCAAGTACTACAAATCAAAGATTGAACGCAACAACTTGGGGAGAAATCGGTTTTTCTGCAGCTCATAAATTGTTTGAAAATAAAAACCACAAAATTAATGCTGGGGTTACTTTTAAATTACTTTTTCCAGGTGCTTATGCAAATATTGGTTTGGATAAATTTCAAGGCAGAATTACAAATAATTCAGGCAATTTAATACTTACCAATGCAAATGCAAATTTGAATATTGCTTATTCTGGAAATCTAGGAAACGATTTTACAAATATAAATGATTACACAAGTTCTGTTTTTGGAAATCTAAAAGGTTTTGCTACAGATCTAGGATTTGATTATCAGTTACTTGGGTCTAATAAAAATTATAAAGTTAAAATTGGGGCATCGATAAAAAATATTGGAAGTATGACTTTTAAATCCGATTCAAATTATTCAACTAACTACACTTTATCAATTCAAGGCAGTCAATCACTGAATTTAAATCAATTTGAAAACACAAATGGTGTAAATGATATAGAAACTACATTGATAAATAGTAGGTTTTTAAATAAATCTCCTCAAAACACTGACTTTAATGTTAAGCTTCCGACTACTTTTAATTTGTATACCGATATTAAAATAATTTCCAAATTTAGTGTAACACTTTTTACCCAACAAAAAATAAATAGCAATAGTAATAATGATCAGATTATGTCGCAAAATATTATTTCTATAACTCCAAGAATTTCATTGGGCTTTTTTGAAGCATACGTGCCTATAGCAAAAAATGAAATTTCAGGAACAACTGGTGGTTTTGGATTTAGATTAGGCGGATTTTTCCTAGGATCAAATTCAATATTAACAGCACTTACAAGCGATACAAAACAAGCAGATTTATACACAGGTTTCCGTTTTGGAATACTATAAAAAATTAAACCCATGGATTATAAATCAAATATTCAATTTAGAAAAGAAACATTAACAAGATTGTTATATTCTATTGAGGAAAACGAAAAACGAATTATTGAAGCATTATATAAAGATTTTAAAAAACCTGAATTTGAGGCGGTTTTAACCGAAACAAATTATGTAATAGGTGATTTAAAACAAACTATTAAAAATATAAAATGCTGGGCAAAACCAAAAAGAGTCCTTCCTTCGATATTGAATTTTCCTTCAAGTGATTATATTTATAGCGAACCTTACGGGAAAGTATTGGTAATTGCGCCTTGGAATTACCCGTTCCAACTTGCATTATGCCCTTTAATTGCAGCTGTAGCAGCAGGAAACTCAGTCGTTTTAAAACCCTCTGAATTAACTCCAAATACTTCAAACTTAATAAATGAGATAATCTCGAAAGTGTTTTCAAAAAATCATGTGGAGGTAATTGAGGGCGGCGTAGAAGTTTCTCAAAATCTTTTATCAAAAAAATGGGATTACATCTTTTTTACGGGTAGCGTAGCTGTTGGAAAAATTGTAGCTAAAGCCGCTGCAGAACACATGACGCCAGTTACATTAGAATTAGGTGGTAAAAATCCATGTATTATTGACGAGACTGCCAATATTAAATTAGCTGCCAAAAGAATCGTTTGGGGGAAATTCATCAATGCAGGACAAACCTGTATTGCGCCCGATTATTTATTGGTCCAAAAAGATATAAAATCGGATTTAATTGAGCATTTAAAACAAGAAATAACAAGTGCCTATTCCGATGATCCTGAAGTTTCACCTGATTATACTCGTATTGTAAATACCAGAAATTGGGATCGATTAAAGAGCTTAATTGAACCTGAAAAAGTACTTTTTGGAGGTCAAAGTAACTCCGAAGATTGTTACTTAGCCCCGACTTTAATTGAAGAAACAACAATGGATAGTCTCGTTATGAAAGAGGAAATATTTGGGCCTATATTACCAATATTAGCTTACGAAAATGAATCAGAATTGGATGAAATTATTTCAAAATATGATAAACCCCTATCACTTTATGTTTTTACTACGAAAAACAAATTTGCAGAAAAGATAATCCAGAAATTTTCTTTTGGAGGTGGTTGTATTAATGACACTGTAATTCATTTTTCAAATAGTAGGTTGCCTTTTGGAGGTGTTGGTCACTCTGGAATTGGTGCCTATCATGGAAAAATGAGTTTTGATACTTTTTCACACAAAAAAGCAATTGTAAAAAAGGCAAATTGGCTTGATTTAACTTTGCGATATGCTCCTTACAATGGTAAGCTAGCACAAATTAGAAAAATATTAAAATGGATGTAAGTTTTAAAACCATCTGCGTTTTTTAAAATAATAAACCATTACAATTACAATACTTAACATTGCCGCAATTACGATATAATAGCCGTTTGGATTTTTCAATTCAGGCATGTTTTCAAAATTCATCCCATATACACCAACAATAAAAGTTAAGGGAATAAAAATTGCCGATACAATAGTCAGTGTTTTCATGACCTCATTCATTTTATGATTTTGAGATGAAAAAAAGAAGTTGGAGGCGCTATCTAATGTCACCATATCGTCATCAATTTGATCTAAAAGTTCTAAACTTTTTTGATGCAAACGAGAGAAAAAACTGAAATTCTCATGTTCAATTGCATTAAAAACATTGTCATCTTTAATACTTTTAATCGAATATAAAGAATCTCGCAACGGAATAATAGAACGTTTTAAAAAGTTAAAATTATCTCTATGCTTCTCTATTTGCACCAAAATTGAAGGATTAGCACTTGTTTTTGATAAATTAATTAGTAATTCTACCTTATTTTCCTCCGCTTCAATGGTAATGTAAAAATTTTCCATTATTGCATCCAATAACAAAAACAGCAAATAATCTGATTTTTTTGTTCTAACTATTCCAGAATGAGTTCTAATTCGTTCCCGAATATGAGTAAAAAAATCACTCTTTTTTTCTTGAAAAGACACTAAAACGCCTTCTTTAATTAAAAAACTTACTTGCTCAACAGAAATATTATCGGAGTTTTCTGTTGGAAGTAATGATTTTACATTGAAAAAGAGTACATCATGAAGTTCATCTAATTTTGTTCTTCGAGTGGTGTTTAATATATCTCCCAAAATGAAATTATCGACATCTAAATAAGCACCTATAGATTTAATGAGTTCAATATCATTCAAACCATGGATATTTAACCAATTTATCTTTGTTAAATCTAGGGTTTCAGGAAATTTATTGATTTTAAAATCAGGATATTCTGTCAAATCATTATCGTCATATACAAACAATTGCATTTGCGTTCCAATGGTATTATGAACTCCGGTATATTCCAAAATAGAAGGTTGAACTTTTCTACCTTTTTTATATTTAATTTTTCTCACAATGTCTAATTTTGTCTAAATTTAAGAAATATTCCAAAATTCAGAGTATTTTTACTAAAAATCATTTTATGAAAATAGTAATCATCAATATTAAAGAGCTGGTACAAGTTCGTGAAAATGGCGTTTTAAAAGTCTCAGGTTCTGAAATGAATGAGCTTCCAACTATTAAAAACGCCTATTTATTGATTGAAAATAATTGTATTGCTGATTATGGTGAAATGGTAAATTGTCCTTCAATTAATATTGATGCAACTATTGACGCAACAGGTAAAATGGTACTTCCAACTTGGTGCGACAGCCATACTCACCTAGTATATGCTGGAAATCGAGAACAAGAATTTGTTGACAGAATTAATGGATTGTCCTATGAAGAAATTGCAAATCGAGGTGGTGGAATTCTAAATTCAGCGAAGATATTAAACGAAACTTCAGAAGAAGATCTGTATAATCAGTCCAAAAACAGATTAGAAGAAGTCATAAAATTGGGAACAGGAGCTATCGAAATTAAATCGGGTTATGGACTATCTGTTGAGGGAGAAATAAAAATGTTGAGGGTAATTAAAAAGTTAAAAGAAAATTATCCAATTGAAATTAAAACAACATTTCTAGGTGCACATGCTTTTCCTATAGAATTTAAAAATAATCATCAAGGATATATTGATCTAATTATTAATGAAATGATTCCTGCTATTGCAAATGAAAACCTTGCAGATTTTATTGATGTTTTTTGTGAATCAGGATATTTTTCTGTTTCAGAAACGGAACAAATTATGGAAGCCGGAAATAAATTCGGTCTTATTTCTAAAATACATGTCAACCAATTTAACGCAATTGGAGGAGTAAAAGCAGCTGTTAAAATTAATGCACTTTCAGTTGATCATTTGGAAGTTATGAATAATGAGGATATTGCTATTTTGAAAAATTCAGAAACTATGCCCGTCGCATTACCAACTTGCTCCTACTTTTTAGGAATTCCATACACACCCGCTCGTGAAATGATTGAATCTGGACTTCCATTGGCATTAGCAACAGATTTTAACCCGGGTTCAAGTCCGTCAGGAAACATGAATTTTGTGGTTGCAACTGCCTGCATAAAAATGAAAATGACACCCGAAGAAGCTATTAATGCAGCTACTATAAACGGCGCTTTTGCAATGAATATATCTAAAACTCATGGTAGTATAACAATAGGCAAAAAAGCAAATTTAATTATTACAAAACCCATAAACTCTTTATATGAATTACCTTATGCTTTTGGCAGCAACTTAATTGATTCCGTAATTATAGAAGGGAAAATTATAAAATAAAAAAGGGATTTGTTGTACAAATCCCCTTATCTTATAAAGAAAAAAAATATTATCTCAGAGTAAAAGTGGTATTAGAAACCAATTGACCATTGTCAAAAACATTTACATAAAATGTACCTTTTTCTAATTTTTCAGCTGGTATATTTTGAACTAAATCAACTGTTTTATTAGCATATTTCACATTTGCAATAAAACTATATGTTAATGTTTTATCAGAAATTTTCTCCGTTTGACGGTCTCCCATTACATTGTTTTTGCTATCAATTACTTGAACGTAATATTTTCTATCTCCTGATTTTGCTATTGAATTTTCTGCAATTGTGAAACTCACTTTAAGAACATCGGCACGACTTGCTTTATCTGTTGCAATTTCTTTACCAGAACTTCTAACGATGAATGCAGCTGTTTTTAAATTTACAATTGTAAGTTTTGATCCTTTTTCTATAGTTTTAGTAAGATCTTCATTTTGTCCGGATAGTTCTTTATTCGATTTTTTAGATTCATCAAGAACCACAATAGTGCTGTCTCGTTGCACTTTTAATACTGTGTTGACTTTCTTTAAAGTTTCGTTTTCAGCTACTAAACCTTGCATTTTGGATTGTAACACTAAATATTGTTTTTTAAATAAAGATACATCTCCATTGGATTTTTTCAAGTTGGCCATTAAAGCTACCACCTTATCTCTTTCAGCTATTAATTCGTCAGAAATAGAAGTGTTTTCGGCAATTGCAGCATCATAAGTGGTTTTAAGATCTTTTAAATCCTTCATTACTTGATCCTTTTCTGATAATGTAGTCGTTAATTTTACTTCAGTAGAATTGACATCGGTAGTCAATTTGTAAATATATACCAAGCTTAACGCAAAAAGTACAGATAGTAAAATAACTAATGATTTTAGACTTGAATTGTTGTTTTGATTTTCCATAATGAATATAATTTTTTTACGAAAATAATAATTAATATTCTAACAACGTAAGTAATTAAAATATATTATTTTTGAAAAAACAAATAGAGTATGGAAAAATTAGTTCCTTTCACAATTAATGACCTCGCTAAAGTGACCAACTTCAGATCTGGAGAAGTCAAATTTGGTGAGAAAATGCTAACTGTTCCAAAAAATACTAAAGCAAGTGAATACTTAAATTCTTGCGATGCAAAATATGTTTTATTTGGAATACCGGAAGACATTGGCGTTAGAGCCAATTATGGTCGAACTGGTGCTGCAACTGCATGGGAAAGTGCTATAAAAAGTATTGCAAATATTCAGCACAACCGTTTTTGTAAAGGAAATCAATTGTTAGTTTTAGGTCAATTAAATGTAGCTGAAGAAATGGCCGAAAGTCAGCATTTAGACTTTAACTCTGATAATGACAGAAAAAGATTAAATCAATTAGTCATTAAAATTGACAAAGAGGTTTCTCATATAGTTTGTAACATTATTAAGGCCGGTAAAATTCCTATTATCATCGGAGGCGGGCATAATAATGCCTATGGAAACATTAAGGGTTCTGCCCTAGCGTTTGGAAAACCAGTGAATGCAATAAATTTTGATGCCCATTCCGATTTTAGAATTCTGGAAGGTCGACACAGTGGAAATGGTTTTTCCTATGCTTATGAAGAAGGTTTTTTAAACCGTTATTTTATTTTTGGTTTGCACGAAAATTATACCTCCAAGAGTGTTTTGGATTCCTTAAAGAAAATAGACGATCGAGTAAAGTATAATACCTACGATGAAATTCAAATTAGAAAACAGAAAAAGTTTGAACCTGAAATGAATTTAGCATTAGAATTCATTAAAGAAGACCGTTTCGGGATTGAAATTGACCTTGATGCTATTCCTAATATTGCTAGCAGTGCTATGACTTTAAGTGGCTTTTCAATTGAAAAATTACGACAGTTTATTTACTTTTTTGGAAATAATCAGAATGCTGCTTATTTACACATTTGCGAAGGCGCTCCAGACCTAGGTGAAGATAAAAACAATCACTTAATTGGAAAATTGATAGGCTACCTCGTAACAGACTTCATTAAAGCCAATGCTGAAAACCAATTAAAAAATTAAGGAGTGTTTCCCGTATTTATTAGATTTATATCTTAAAAACAGCATTTCATTAATATAAGCTATCTTTGCGAAGAATCTAAGTAATTAAAACTGGATTCTAAATTTCAAAAATATGTTATTCGAAAATTTATCACTTTCAAAAAGTATCCAAAAAGCCGTATTTGAATTAGGCTATATAGAAGCAACCCCAATTCAAGAACAAGCAATTCCAATAGTTTTATCAGGGAAAGACATCATCGGTTGTGCGCAAACCGGCACAGGTAAAACTGCAGCTTTTGCTATCCCAATTATTCATCAATTACACCGAATTGTAGGTTCATCCAAAAAAGCAAAACAAATTAGAGCTTTAGTGGTAACACCTACCAGAGAATTAGCAGTTCAAATTGGTCAAAGTTTCGACGCTTACGCAAAATTTACTAACATCACTCAATTGACAATATTTGGTGGCGTTTCACAAAATCCGCAAGTAGATACTTTGAAATCGGGGGTTGATGTTTTAATAGCAACTCCTGGTCGTTTATTGGATTTACACAAACAAGGTTTTATAGATTTGGATGATTTGCACACTTTAGTTTTAGATGAAGCAGATCAAATGTTGGACATGGGTTTTGTAAACGATGTAAAGAAAATTGTAAAACTAACTCCAAAAAACAGACAAACCTTGTTGTTTTCGGCTACCATGCCAATAGCGATTCGCGAATTAGCCGAAATGTTCCTTCAAGATCCTGCAACCGTTTCAGTTTCTCCAGTTTCTTCAACCGCAGAAAATGTAGAACAACGAATTTATTTTGTAGAAAAAACAGAAAAAAGAAACCTATTGTATCATTTGATAAAAAATGAAAACTTATCGGATGTATTGGTTTTTTCAAGAACAAAACATGGCGCAGATAACGTTGTTAAAGCATTAAGAAAAAACAATATAGCTGCAGAAGCAATTCATGGTGATAAATCTCAAAATGCACGACAACGAGTTTTAGATGCTTTCAAAAATAAAGAAGTTGGTGTTCTTGTAGCTACTGATATTGCGGCTAGAGGAATTGATATTGACCAATTGCCATTTGTAATTAACTTTGATTTACCCAACATTCCTGAAACCTATGTTCATAGAATAGGTAGAACAGGAAGAGCTGGAAATGGTGGAATTGCAATTTCATTTTGTGGAAAAGACGAACATCCATATTGGAAAGACATCATGAAACTGATAAAAGTTGATGTAAAAACCGTATCGGAACACCCCTACCCATGGCACAGCGGAAGTCCTGAAACGGCTCCTGCTACTACTAAAAATAATTCAAATAGAAGCGGTGAAGCAAATAAATCTAGAAAATCATCCAATTCAAAACAAAATAAAAAACGCTGGTATTAATTATAGTTGTTTTTATAAACAAATTCTCTGATTTTTCCTGACAATACTTCAATTTTGAAAGGCTTTACAAAAACGTAATCAATCCCTGAAACTATTGCTTGTGGTTTAATTTCTTCATAAGAATAAGCCGTTATTGCAAATACTGGAGTTTCAATGTTAAGTTCCCTTATCTTTTTGGAGATTTCAAAACCCGAAATATCTGGAAGATTAATATCAGTAATTATTAAATCAAATGGTTTATTATTTATTAAATTCAAAGCTTCATTACCGCTTTCGACAATATCCACCTTACAATTCAGCTTATTTAATGTCTTTTGGGTAACCAATTGATTGATTTTATTGTCTTCAATTAACAAAACATTTATGGGATCTAAAAGTTTAGTTTCAACATAAACATTATTTAATATTTTATCTTCAAAGTGTCTGTTTTTGAATTTAATAGTAAAATAAAAAGTGCTTCCTTTTCCGAGTTCACTCTCAATTTCAATTTTGCTTTCAAACATATCAATTAAATAGTGTACAATCGAAAGTCCGATTCCAGTTCCTTGATATGGGGTAAGTTTATTTTTGAGTTGTACAAAATTATCAAATATTAGTTTTTGATCTTCTGCTGCAATTCCAATTCCCGTATCTTTAACTTCAAATTTCAAGTAAGAATAATCATTCTCATTATCAATTAAATTAATTGTTAAAGTGACTTCTCCTTCGTTAGTAAATTTTAATGAATTATCTAATAAATTAATCAATATTTGAGCTAACCTACTATTATCACCAACTAAATAATCGGGAATATTTGGATCAATATCAAATGTAATTTTATTATTATTTTTATTATAAATCAAATTTGAAGAACTAAAAATAGCGTTTATTTCATCGAAAATATTGAATTCATTGTCTTCTAATTTTATTACTCTACTTTCAAATTTACTTAACTGAAGAACGTCGTTCACCAATGATAACAAGTAATTTGCTGAAAAAGTAAGAGATTTCATGTAATCACTTTTGGCTAATTTAGGATTTTCATCCTTGATAATATCAATAATCCCAACCACACCATATAAAGGGGTTCTAAGTTCGTGACTGATTGTAGAAATAAACTGAGATTTTAATAATAGTAACTCCTCTGCTTTTTCTTTAGCTATTTTAATTTCTTTATTGGTTTTGGAAAGAAATAAATTTGTTTTTTGAAAAAATAAATAATTTTTATACAATGATAATAAGAGTAAAACTAGGATTATAGAGAGAACAATTAATAAAATAGTTACTTTTTTATTTTGATTAATGAGTTCTAATTGTTGGTTCTTTTCAAATTCAACGTGGTTAATTTGTTTTTTATATTCATTCAAAACCGAAACCATTCCAGATTGTTTTTCTACTTGAGAATGTTCTTCTTCATACAATTTATCTTTTAGTTCATTGTATTTATCCATGTATTCAAATGCGCTTGAAAAATCTTTTTTCTTTGCATACATTCTAGCAATATCGTCATAAACCTCGGCAGCATTACTTTCTAAAAATTCAGTGGTATTTTCATTGCAAAATTTCAAAGCCGTTTTGTAGTATATCTCCGATTTAATAAAATCATTTTTATTAGCATAATATCCACCAAAAAGGGAATTATACATGATTTTTGATTCTAAATCATTTTGTTTTACAATGTACTTTTCTGCGACCTTTAAATATCCAATTCCATTATTAAAATCTTCTACAGCAAAATAAGCTGAAGTAATATTTAAATTAGCAAACATAATTGCATAATCATCTTTTAGAAGATTAACAAAATTGATAGCTTGTTTATAATGATAGATTCCTTTTTTATAATCAATTTTTTTAAAACAATAGCAATTAGCTATATTGGTATGAATTGCATATTTTACAAAATCATTCGAAGTTTTATCGACATAAGTCAAGCCCTTTTGATAGAAAAAAATAGCTTTTTTATAGTCAGAATATTGCTCTAGATTTAATCCTATTAAGTTGTATGCTCTGGCTGTTTGTTCAGGATCATCAATAATCATTGCTTTTTCAAGAGCTGTTTTAGCATATAACATTGATTTATCACATTCTAACTTACTAAGATGTTCACCAGATTTTGCAATAATATCTTTGATCTCTTTTATCTGAGGAGTTTCAGTTTGAGCAAAAAATAGATTTGAAATAAATAAAAAAAATAAGAGGGATATTTTTTTTCGCATAAAGTAAACTAGTTATAGAATACGAATATATAAAACCTAATTTAATGTTGTTAAAATAAAATCATATATTTAAAAAAAGAGACCTAATTGGTCTCTTTTAATCTTAATTTCTAATCAATTTTCGATATTTTAATCGTTTTGGTGTTAAATCACCTCCCAAACGTTTTTTCTTGTTTTCTTCATATTCAGAGAAACCTCCTTCAAAATAATAAACTTCAGAATTACCTTCAAACGCTAAAATGTGTGTACAAATTCTGTCCAAAAACCATCTGTCGTGAGAAATAACTACTGCACATCCAGCAAAGTTCTCCAAACCTTCTTCCAACGCTCTAAGTGTATTTATATCTAAATCGTTGGTTGGCTCATCTAATAGAAGTACATTTCCTTCTTCTTTCAAGGTCATTGCCAAATGCAAACGGTTTCTTTCACCACCTGATAACATGGAAACTTTCTTGTTTTGATCGCTTCCACCAAAATTAAATCGGCTTAAATAGGCGCGAGAATTTACTTGGCGTCCACCCATCATTATTAATTCTTGACCATCGGCAAAATTTTCCCAAATTGATTTATTCGGATCGATATTAGAATGTGATTGATCTACATAAGCGATTTTTACCGTCTCTCCAATTTTAAAATCTCCTCCGTCAGATTTTTCTTCTCCCATTATCATTTTGAAAATAGTAGATTTACCAGCACCATTCGGCCCTATAATTCCTACAATTCCAGCTTGAGGAAGGGTGAAATTCAGGTTGTCATATAATAATTTATCACCAAAAGATTTTGCAACACTATTTGCTTCAATAACATTGGTTCCCAATCGAGGACCATTTGGAATATAGATTTCCAAGTTCTCATCCAATTGCTTTTGATCTTCATTTAAAAGTTTGTCGTAATTCTGCAAACGGGCTTTTTGTTTCGTTTGACGCCCTTTTGATCCTTGACGTACCCAATCCAACTCCCGCTCAAGGGTCTTTCTTCTTTTAGAGGCCACTTTTTCTTCTTGAGCCATTCTAGATGATTTTTGATCCAACCAAGAAGAATAATTTCCTTTCCATGGAATTCCCTCTCCTCTATCCAATTCCAAAATCCAACCCGCTACATTATCCAAGAAATAACGGTCGTGAGTAACTGCAATTACAGTCCCAGAATATTGTGCTAAATGTTGTTCTAGCCAAAGTACACTCTCTGCATCCAAGTGATTCGTAGGCTCATCTAATAATAAAATATCTGGTTGTTTTAATAGCAATCTACATAACGCAACACGACGTCTTTCTCCACCAGATAAATTTTTAATAGGAGTATCCCCTTCTGGAGTTCGAAGCGCATCCATCGCAATTTCTAATTTGGTATCGATTTCCCAAGCACCAAGAGCGTCAATTTTGTCTTGCAAATCGGCTTGTCGATCCATCAATTGTTGCATTTTATCAGCATCTTCATATACTTCAGGCAAACCAAAACTATCATTAATTTTATTGAATTCATCTAAAACCGCCATCGTTTCCGCCACGCCTTCTTTAACAACTTCAATCACTGTTTTAGAGTCGTCTAAAATTGGTTCTTGTTCTAAATAGCCAACAGTATAACCCGGTTGAAAAACAACATCACCTTGATAATTTCTATCCTCTCCTGCAATAATTCTTAATAACGATGATTTTCCCGAACCATTAAGTCCTAGGATACCAATTTTCGCTCCATAAAAGAAACTTAAATAGATGTTTTTTAATACCTGTTTATCACTACTTGAGTATGTTTTACTCAATTTTTGCATTGAAAATATTACTTTTTTATCGTCTGACATTTTTTGATTTTAAAATTAAATTACTATTCTTTTTAATTGAAATTGCCTTTAGTTTTTGAAATTGCAATTGATTATTTTATATCCTTCCTTTCAAAGCATTAAAAACCCAGGCATTAGCAAGAAAACCAACTCCAGCTGCTACAAAGCCCCACCCAGATATTTCACTGTATTTAAAAACTCCCAATCCTATAAGCAACAAACCCATAATTACCATTAATAAGGTTGCCCAACCCAAAACTGTATTTTTATTCATTCTCATACCTGAATTTTAAAAATTTGATTGCAAATATCGTTAAAATAGTTCTTATAACAAATGTAATTGTATTGGTAATAATTGATTGAATTAATTAAAAATTCCAACTAACATTTCTTTTAATAACTCGTGTTGGGGTAATGCATTAGCTCCTACACCCTTGCTTTTAACATCAATTTCCCTTAGGAGTGTTACAATTTTACTTACCTTTTTCATTGGGTAATTTCTCAATGCCACATCGTAATCCTTAAGAAAAAAAGGATTTACCTTCAAAATTGCTGCCACATTATTAGGATTTTTATTTTTTAAACCATGATATTGAAGCAATTGTACAAAGAAACTAAATAACATTCCCGTTGTCATTACTAGAGGATGGTCTTTGGGGTTTTCTGAAAAATACTGTGCAATTTTATACGATTTAAGCTGGTTCTTTTCTCCGATTGCTTTTCGTAATTCAAAAATATTATAATCTTTACTGAAGCCTATATTTTCTTCAATATCATTGGCAGAAATAGTACTTCCAACTGGCAAAATAATTTGCAGCTTTTCTAATTCGTTATTGATCTTTTCTAAACTGGTACCTAAAAACTCAACAAGCATAGCGGATGCTTTTGGTTCTATGGAATATTTTTTGGCTTGTAAAACTCTGGTAATCCATTGGCCAACTTGGTTTTCATATAATTTTTTACCTTCAAATACCAATCCTGTCTTCTCAAAAAGCTTGGTTATCTTTTTTCGTTTGTCAAGTGTTTTGTATTTATAACAAAGTACCAAAACTGTTGTCGGCATTGGGTCAGAAGCATAACTTTCAAATTTGTCAATTGTTTTAGCTAAATCTTGCGCTTCTTTAACAATAATTACTTGTCTTTCAGCCATCATTGGATAACGTTTTGCTGCTGAAACAATATCTTCAACGTTAACATCCCGACCATAAAGAACCGTTTGATTAAATCCCTTTTCTTCTTCCGTAAGTACATTTTTTTCAATGTAATCTGAAAGTCTATCTATATAATAAGCTTCCTCGCCCATTAAAAAATAGATGGGTTTTATATTTCCCGCTTTAATGTCATTTACAATTTTTACAACCTCATCCATTGATTTATGATTCATGTTTAAAGTTATTTAGAATCGTGTGAAACTTTAAACCTTAAACTTTAAACTTATTTTATATTTTTGCTATATGAAGCAATTGCAATTTCCAACTTATTCATTCCGATTCAAAAATAGTGAAAATAAAGTAGCTATTTTCGATGAAATTAGGAAAAAATTTATAATTATCACACCTGAGGAATGGGTTCGCCAACATGTAGTGCAGTTTTTATTACAAGATAAAAAATATCCAAAGTCACATATTAACGTTGAAAAATTATTAAAAATCAATAATCTAACCAAAAGATACGATGTAGTTGTTTTTAAACCGGATGGAAATATTAACATATTAGTGGAATGTAAAGCTCCGGAGGTCAAAATTACTCAAAGTACTTTTGATCAAATCGCAAGATACAATATGACTTTAAATGCAGATTATTTAATGGTAACTAACGGACTTAATCATTACTTTTGCAAAATGGATTATGAAAATGAAAAATATGATTTTCTAGCTGATTTACCTGAATATTAATATATGAAAATTGCAGTTGTAATTCTTAATTGGAACGGAAAGAAATTGTTAGAACAGTTTCTTCCTTCTGTTGTTCAAAATTCTCCAGAAGCAACTGTTTATCTTGTAGATAATGCCTCTACAGACGACTCGATTTCATTTACTAGCACTCATTTCCCTTCAGTACAAATCATTAAAAACGAATACAACTTTGGATTTGCCCAAGGTTATAATGAAGCCTTAAAAAATGTAGATGCTGATATTTTTGCATTAGTAAACTCTGATGTTGAAGTGACACCTAATTGGTTGCAACCAATAATAGAAACATTTAAAAACGAACCAAAAACAGCGATTATTCAACCTAAAATATTAGATTATAAACGAAAAGATTATTTTGAATATGCTGGTGCTGGCGGAGGTTTTATAGATAAATACGGCTACCCTTTTTGTCGAGGGCGGATATTTGAAACTATTGAAAAAGACCAAGGACGCTACAATGATAATTGCGAAATTTTTTGGGCCTCAGGAGCTTGTTTTTTTATACGAAGTACGGTTTATAAAGAATTAAATGGCTTTGATAACGATTTCTTTGCTCATCAAGAAGAAATTGATTTGTGTTGGCGTGCAATCAATAAAAATTACACTATAAAATACAATGGTTTATCTACCATTTACCATGTTGGAGGAGCGACATTAAACGAAGAAAATCCTAAAAAAACATTTTTGAACTTTCGAAACTCCTTGTTTATGTTGACCAAGAACTTACCTAAAGAAAAACTATTTCAAATTATTTTTATCCGAATGCTTTTGGATGGGATTGCTGGAATTCGATTTTTATTTCAGGGTAAATTTGCACATTTATATGCAATACTAAAAGCTCATTTTCATTACTACCATTTGATTAATAAAAATTTAAAAAAGCGAGATAATTTTCAAGCAAAATCCTATTTTAAAAAAAATAGTATTGTTTATGATTATTATGTAACAAACAAACATAATTTTTGAATTTTTTTTAACAAATCATATAATTATTTTCTTTAGTTTTGTAAAAAATAAAAACCTCATGAAAAGAATCATTTTAGCATTATCGTTGGTCGCTTTGTTGACAACTTCTTGTGTATCAAAGAAAAAATTTGTTGCCTTGGAGGCAAAAAACAAAGAAATTCAAGATTTATTAAATTCTTGCACAGTTAAATTAAACATTTGTAATACTGAAAAAGATGCTCTTGCAAGTCAAATTGAATTTCTAAAGAAAAACAATCAGAATCTGATTCAAAACATGGATAATATGACTACATTATCTACAAAAGGAGCTCAAAATATTGAAAAAGCGTTAGAAACAATTAAAGAAAAAGACATTAAAATTTCTAGAATGCAGGATGCTTTAACCAAAAAAGATAGTCTTACTTTAGCATTGGTTACCAGTATTAAGAGTTCTGTAGGAGTAACCGATCCAGATATTGAAGTAAATGTTGAAAAAGGAGTTGTTTTCATCTCAATTGCTGATAAATTACTTTTTAAAAGTGGAAGCTATTTAGTTAGTGATCGTGCAAAAGAAGTACTTGCTAAAGTAGCTAAAATTATAAATGAAAAACCTACATTTGAATGTATGGTTGAAGGCCACACTGATAATGTTCCGTTCATTGGTAACAACATATTAATTGACAACTGGGATTTGAGCGCGAAACGTTCTACTGCAATTGTTAGAGTTTTAACTAAAGATTTAAAAGTAAATCCAAAACAGTTAATTGCTGCTGGACGTGGGGAATTTGTTCCGTTAGTCGAAAATAATTCAGTTGCAAATAGAGCAATCAATAGAAGAACTCGTATTGTAATTCTTCCTAAAATCGACGAATTTTACGAAATGATCGAAAAAGAAATGAAGAAACAGTAACATCGCTTTTAGCTAACAGCTGTTAGTTTGTTCAGAAATACAAAAACGTCTTGAAAATTCAAGACGTTTTTTTTTATAAATATCAAATTAAAAACTGCTTAAAGAATATCCAAACTTCCTTTTCCTTCTCTAATAACCACTGGTTCAAATTCTGATAAATCAATAATGGTTGAACCAATATTATCGCCATAACCTCCATCAATTACTAAATCGACAAGGTTTTGCCATTTCTCAAAAATCAATTCTGGATCGGTAGAATATTCCAAAACTTCATCTTCATCATGAATGGATGTTGAAACGATTGGATTTCCCAATTGACTTACAATTTCTAAGGCAATTGCATTATCGGGAACTCGGATTCCTACCGTAGTTTTTTTCTTAAATTCTTTTGGCAAATTATTATTTCCTGGGAGAATGAAAGTATAAGGTCCTGGTAAAGCTCTTTTTAGAATTTTAAATGTTGCGGTATCTATTTGTTTAATGTAATCGGAAATATGACTTAAATCAGAGCATACAAATGAAAAATTGGCTTTTTCCAACTTCACTCCTTTTATTTTCGCAATGCGCTCCAAAGCTTTGGTATTGGTAATATCACAGCCCAAGCCATAAACGGTATCTGTTGGATATATCACCAAACCACCATTTTTCAATACCTCAACCACTTTTTTAATAGCGACTTCATTGGGATTGTTTTCGTATATTTTTATGAATTGAGCCATTAAAAATTTAAGAATTTAGATTTAAGATATTAGAATTAAGCGTTTATCCGATTACATCCAATTTTGCAAAACGAAGTAATAATTTTTTGATACCTCCGACTTCAAATTTGATTTCTGCTTTCTTATCTGCACCTACACCTTCTAAATTAATGACTTCCCCTTTTCCGAAACGTTCGTGCATTACTACATTTCCAATCGTTAATTTATTGTCAAATAAATTGGCTGCACCTGAAGGAGCATTTGAATTTACTGGTTTTAAATTTCTAACAGTTGCCGGTTGTTCATCACCATATTGTTTAGGTGGCGTTCCTCCTATTGGCTTAGCCAAACGCAATTTTGATTTATCGACATCACCAAAAATATCGCTATCAATCATTGGTTTGTACCTATAATTATTTTCTTCTGGAGTTAAATATTCCAAATATTGACCGTCAATTTCTTCAATAAATCGGGAAGGTTCACTATCTGTTAATTTTCCCCAACGGTAACGAGATTGCGCATAGGTTAAATACGCTTGGTGTTCCGCACGAGTTAAAGCCACATAAAACAATCTACGTTCCTCCTCTAATTCACTTCGGGTGCTCATACTCATTGCACTAGGAAATAAATCTTCTTCCATTCCCACAACAAAAACGGTTGGAAATTCCAATCCTTTTGCCAAGTGAATGGTCATTAAAGCCACACGATCTTCATCGCCAGTATCTTTATCTAAATCGGTGGCCAAAGCTACATCTTCCATAAACTCACCTAAAGCACCACGAGCTCCATCAATTTCTTTTTGGCCTTCGGTAAAATCTTTAATACCGTTTAATAATTCTTCAATATTTTCAATTTTGGCAATTCCCTCAGGAGTTCCATCTTTTTTCAATTCTTGAACCAATCCTGTTTTTTTAGCTACATGATCGGCAATATAAAAAGCATCTTGATTTTCATTAATCACCTGAAAACTTTGAATCATCGTCACAAAATCAGTTAGCTTTTGCTTTGCACCAGAATTAAGTTTTAGATCAATTTTATCAATGTTTTGCATTACTTCAAATATTGATCTTTTGTAATGATTGGCTGCTATAGTTAATTTTTCTACTGTAGTATCACCAATTCCTCGCGCCGGATAATTGATAACACGAATTAATGCTTCTTCGTCTTTAGGATTGATAATTAAACGCAAATAACATAAAACATCCTTTATTTCTTTCCTTTGATAGAAGGACAAACCTCCATAAATACGATACGGAATATCTCTTTTTCGCAAGGCATCTTCCATTGCCCTAGATTGTGCATTGGTTCGATACAAAATGGCAAATTGCCCGTTCATCATTTGGTTTTGCATTTTCTGTTCCCAAATGGTACTTGCAACGAATCGGCCTTCTTCCCCATCGGTTAAACTACGATGCACACGAATTTTATTTCCAGAATCATTTGCTGTCCAAACGATTTTGTCCAATTTGGTTTTATTTTTTTCAATGATAGAATTGGCAGCTTCAACAATATTCTTGGTAGAACGATAGTTTTGCTCCAATCGATAGGTTTTAACGCCTTCATAATCTTTTTGGAAATTCAAGATGTTATTGATATTGGCTCCACGAAAAGCATAAATACTTTGCGCATCATCACCTACCACACAAATATTCTGAAATTTATCTGATAATGCTCGAACAATTAAATATTGAGAATGATTGGTATCTTGGTACTCATCAACTAGAATATATCTAAATCGGTCTTGGTATTTTGCTAAAACTTCAGGGAAACGATTCAATAATTCGTTGGTTTTTAAAAGCAAATCATCAAAATCCATAGCGCCAGATTTAAAACAACGATCTACATAATTTTGATATATTTCTCCTAATCGAGGTTTTTTTGACATCGCATCGGCTTCCATTAATTCTAGATTATTGAAATAAGCCTTAACCGTAATCAAACTATTTTTGTAAGAGGAAATTCTACTTAATACTTGTTTTGGTTTGTAGATGTCTTTATCCAACTGCATTTCTTTAATAACTGCAGAAATTAATCTTACTGAATCTTGAGTGTCATAAATGGTAAAATTGGAAGGGTAACCCAATTTATCAGATTCCGATCTAAGAATTCTTGCAAAAACGGAGTGGAAAGTTCCCATCCAAAGATTTTTTGCTTCATTAGTTCCAACAATATCAGAGATTCTTTTTTTCATTTCACGAGCTGCTTTGTTCGTGAATGTTAATGCCAAAATACTAAAAGCGTCAACGCCCAAACTCATTAGATAAGCAATTCTAATGGTTAAAACTCTTGTTTTTCCTGAACCAGCACCAGCGATAATAATCATTGGACCGTCCTTTTGGAGAACTGGCTCTTGTTGCGCTGAGTTAAGTTGGCTAATGTAATTTTGCATTTTTAGTTTTATAGGAATACAAAAATAAGAATTTAGAATGAGGATTTAGTTAAGAAAACAAACTATATCTTAACAATTTTGAGATATTTTTAGAACTCTTATTTACCTTGGAAAACATCGTAGGCAAAACGAATTAAAGTACCTAAAACAACAATTAAAAAAAATATTCTTATGAATTTATTGCCTCTGTTAATTGCCAATTTAGCTCCAATATAACCACCTAAAGCATTACAAATCGCCATTGGAATTGCAATCAGCCATATTATTTTACCTTTGATAATAAACAAACAAATTGCACCAAAATTGGTTGCCAAATTAACCATTTTAGCATTTGCGGAAGCTTGTAAAAAATCAAAACCTAAAATTACTACAAAAGCCAATACCAAAAAACTGCCTGTTCCAGGACCTATAAACCCATCATAAAATCCAATAATAATAGAAATTAAAACGGCATAAAAAAGTTGTATTATTGGAGAATGTGATTTGTCTGTTTGCATTCCAAAATTTTTCTTTACATAGGTATAAATCAATAATAAAGAAAGTATTACTAAAAGTAAAGGTTTCATAAAATCGTTACTCATATAAACCAACAAAGTTGATCCTAAATAGGCAGAAGGGACAGCCAAAACCATCATAATAATTAGCAGCTTCCAATTCATTTCAATTTTTTTCAAATACTGAATTGCAGCAAAAAAAGTCCCGCTAAATGATGGGATTTTTAGTGTACCAATAATTGTTGAAACAGGAAGATTAGGCAATAATATTATTCCCATTGGTGTTTGAATCAATCCGCCTCCTCCAACTACAGCATCAATAAAACCAGCAAAAAATGCAGCTACACATAATATAACTAATACATGAATTTCCATTTTATAAAAAATTTTATCAAATGTAAGCTATAAGTTTATTTGTTTATTCGTTAATTTGTTTTTTTATTTTACAATCACAATAAACAATAAAAATGGAAACAGCAAAATTGATCGAATTATTAAGTTATACTTTACCTGCAATTATCACTGGTTTTGTAGCCTATTATTTTTTCAACTTACATACTAAAAATGAAGAAGGAAGACGTCGGTATTTGTTAAACAAGGATACTCAAAAAGATGCATTACCATTGCGTTTACAGGCTTTTGAAAGAATGACTTTGTTTTTAGAAAGAATCAATCCTGGAAAATTATTAATAAGAATTTCCCCCAATTCTGAAGATAAGAACGATTACAAAAATTTGTTAATTTCAAATATTGAGCAAGAGTTTGAGCACAATTTAACGCAACAAATTTATATGTCAGATGAATGTTGGACCGTAATTGTTACTGCTAAAAATGCTACTATTCAAATGATTCGTAGAACCAATATGAGCGATCGCGTAGATACGGCGAACAAACTTCGTGAGGTAATTATGAATGACTTAATGGACAAACAATCGCCTTCATCTGTTGCGTTATCTTATATTAAAAACGAAGTAAAATACTTATTCTAAATAAAAAAACCTTTCAAATTGAAAGGTTTTTTTGTACTTATATAAAATCACTAGCTTATTTTCTAGCAATTACTTTTTCTACTGCTTCCACAATCGCTTGATTGTTTAACTTGTATTTTTCCATTAATTGTGATGGAGTTCCGCTTTCGCCAAAAGAATCGTGAACCGCAACAAATTCTTGAGGAGCAGGATAATTTGAAGATAACACTCTTGCAACGCTTTCACCTAATCCGCCTAGAATATTGTGTTCTTCAGCTGTTACTATACATTTCGTTTTAGCTAATGATTTTAATATTGCAGCTTCATCCAATGGTTTAATAGTATGAATATTGATAACCTCAGCAGAAATACCTTTTTCTTCAAGGGCTTCCGCAGCCAATAATGCTTCCCAAACTAAGTGGCCTGTAGCTACAATAGTCACATCAGAACCTTCATTTAAAACAATTGCTTTACCAATTACAAATGGTTCGTCAGACGGCATGAAATTCGGAACTACAGGACGACCAAAACGCAAATAAACAGGGCCGTGATGCTCCGCAATTGCTATAGTTGCCGCTTTAGTTTGATTGTAATCACAGGTATTGATAACGGTCATTCCTGGTAACATTTTCATTAATCCAATGTCTTCTAAAATTTGGTGAGTTGCCCCATCCTCACCTAAAGTTAATCCGGCATGCGAAGCACAAATTTTTACATTTTTATCAGAGTAGGCTACCGATTGACGAATTTGATCGTAAACTCTACCTGTGGAAAAATTGGCAAATGTTCCAGTAAATGGAATTTTACCACCAATAGTTAAACCCGCTGCAATTCCGATCATATTTGCCTCAGCAATCCCGATTTGGAAAAAACGCTCTGGGTGATTTTTCTTGAAATCGTCAAATTTTAGCGAACCAATTAAGTCGGCACAAAGCGCAACAACTTTTTCATTGGTTTGTCCTAATTCTGTCATTCCTGCTCCAAAACCAGAACGGGTATCTTTACTTCCTGTGTTGGTATATTTTTTCATTGTTTTTTTAAAATTGTAAGATTTAAAGATTTAATAATTTAAAGATTCCTATAAAAATTTAGAATTAATAATCTAAAATCTGATTTAATAATCTCCTAGGGTTTCAGGGTTTTGAGCCAATGCTGTTTCTAATTGAGCGTCATTTGGCGCTTTTCCATGCCAAGCGTGACTAAACATCATATAATCTACGCCATTACCCATTTCGGTATGTAATAAAACACAAACTGGTTTTCCATTTCCAGTTCTTGATTTGGCTTCGTGCATTCCAGCAATTATAGCTTCAATATTATTTCCTTCTTTAATTTCTAATACGTCCCAATCAAAGGCTTCAAATTTGGCACGAATACTTCCCATTGGTAAAACCTCATCTGTTGAACCATCAATTTGTTTGCCGTTAAGGTCGATTGTTGCGATTAAATTGTCCACTTTATAAGCTGAAGCATACATAATTGCTTCCCAGTTTTGACCTTCTTGCAATTCCCCATCACCGTGTAAAGTATAAACAAGGTTTTTATCACCGTTTAATTTTTTAGCCAATGCAGCACCAATTCCAACAGATAATCCTTGACCTAAAGAACCTGAAGCCATTCGCACACCTGGTAAATTATCATGAGTAGTTGGATGCCCTTGTAATCTAGAATTTATTTTTCTGAAAGTTGCTAATTCGGCAACTGGAAAATAACCACTTCTTGCTAAAACGCTATAAAAAACCGGTGAAATATGACCGTTGGAAAGGAAGAAAAGGTCTTCGCCAATACCGTCCATATCGAAAGTATCTTTTCTGTTCATGATACTTTGGTACAGGGCTACGATAAATTCGGCGCAACCTAAAGAACCCCCGGGATGGCCTGAATTTACTGCGTGTACCATTCGAAGAATATCTCTTCTAACTTGAATTGTTAAATCGTTTAATTGTTGTGTGTTGGGCTTCATTGTGTGAGTTATAGTTAAACTTATGCAAAGATACTCAGATAACTCAGTCGGCAAGAGTCTAAAAATAAAAAATCCTAACAAAGTAGGACATTTTATTAACAATTCTATAAATTAGTAAAGTGAAATATAAACTGAAAATATAAATTCTTATCCATAAATGCGTGAGTGATGGAAATGGAAATCCTTTAGCGAAACAAAGTGGAGCAAAAGATTGAAGTGAACAGCACGACCGAGTTTAATGATTGTTTCCTACTTTGCAATGACGTTCTAAACGAGGGCACGCCCAAAAACCATGTAAACTTGAAATTAGTGTTAATTTATTTGGTATTTCCCCACTCGTAAAATACAATTCTCTTATATTTGCTGACTGAAAAAAGCCATTATGAAGTTTGATTTATTAAAGACTGATCCGCAATCTCAAGCTCGCGCGGGAACAATTACCACCGACCACGGTGTGATTGAAACGCCTATTTTTATGCCTGTTGGGACCGTTGCGTCTGTAAAAGGGGTGCACCAACGCGAATTGAAAGAAGAGATAAATCCGGATATTATTCTTGGAAATACCTATCATTTGTATTTACGTCCACAAACTGAAATTCTTGAAAAAGCAGGAGGTTTACACAAATTCATGAATTGGGATCGAAATATTTTGACTGATTCGGGCGGATATCAAGTATATTCCCTTTCGGCAAATAGAAAAATTAAGGAAGAAGGAGTTAAGTTCAAATCGCATATTGACGGTTCGTATCACTTTTTTACTCCTGAAAATGTAATGGAAATTCAACGCACCATTGGAGCAGATATTATTATGGCTTTTGATGAATGCACGCCTTACCCATGTGATTACAGGTATGCTCAACGCTCAATGCACATGACACACCGTTGGTTGGATCGATGTATCAATCACTTGGAAAAAGTGCCGGTGAAATACGGTTACGAACAAACATTTTTCCCAATAGTTCAAGGAAGTACTTATAAAGATTTGCGCATGCAATCGGCAGAATACATTGCCAATGCTGGCGCGCAAGGAAATGCTATTGGCGGACTTTCTGTAGGGGAACCGGCCGAAGAAATGTATGCAATGACTGAAATTGTTACGGCAATTTTACCTCAAGATAAACCAAGATATTTAATGGGTGTAGGAACTCCTATTAATATATTAGAAAATATAGCACTTGGAATTGACATGTTTGATTGCGTGATGCCAACACGAAATGCCAGAAACGGAATGTTATTTACTGCAAATGGTACTATCAATATCAAAAATAAAAAGTGGGAAGATGATTTTTCTCCAGTTGATGAAATGGGAATTACTTTTGTAGATAGAGAATATTCTAAAGCCTATTTGCGTCATTTATTTGCAGCCAATGAATATTTAGGAAAGCAAATTGCTACGATTCACAATCTTGGTTTTTATATGTGGTTGGTTCGTGAAGCTAGAAAACATATCTTAGCAGGAGATTTCAAAGTTTGGAAAGAAATGATGGTCAAAAACATGAGCCAGAGATTATAAAAGGGAATGAAAATAATCGATAAATACATACTAAAACAATATCTGAAAAACTTTTTTGTGATGTTATTCATGTTTATTCCTATTGGAATAATCATTGATGTATCTGAAAAAATTGATAAGATGCTTGAAAATAAAATTCCGTTTTCAGCCATAGCATTGTATTATTTTCACTTCACTATTTATTTTGCAAATCTATTATTTCCAATATTTTTGTTTTTATCAATAATTTGGTTTACCTCAAAATTAGCCAACAATACAGAGGTAATTGCAATCTTGAGTTCTGGAATATCTTTTACAAGATTCATGCGTCCTTACTTAATAGGAGCAACAATAGTGTCTGTTTTAGCTTTTTTAATGGGGATATTTTTATTACCAAAAGCAAGCGAAGGTTTTAATAATTTTAGATATACTTATTTAAGAGCTGGTGGTAAGGAAATTATGCGAGAAAATTCGGATGTTTTCAAACAGATTAGTAACGATGAATATATTTACGTTGGAAGTTTTAATCAAGTTTCCAATATGGCCTTCAGTTTTTCTATGGAAAAATTTGATAAAGACCATTTAAAATATAAAATTACTGCAAGCAGAATAAAATGGAATCCGCTCAGAAAAAACTATACCCTTTTTGATTTCACCAAAAGAACAGTTGGTGAATTATCCGACAAAATTGAAATGTCCGAAAGAAAAGACACCGTATTTAGTTTTGATCTCGAAGATTTAACGCCCACCGTTTATGTTGCAGAAACGCTTTCTATATTAGAATTAAATCACTTTATTGATAAAGAAATTAAGAGAGGGAATGCCAATATTAGCGTTTATTTAGTGGTTCTTTATAAAAAATATAGTTTGCCTGTTTCGGCATTTATTCTCACCATTATCGCACTTTCAGTTTCTTCCATGAAACGAAGAGGTGGGATGGGAATTAATTTAGCAATAGGGATTGCAATTGCATTTGCATTTGTATTTTTTGATAAAATATTTGGCGCATTAGCCGAAAAATCGACTATAAACCCATTTATTGCGGTTTGGTTGCCAAATGTATTATTTGGAATACTCGCGATTTACCTACTTCGAAATGCGAAACGATAGTTTAAAAAGCTACTTACATCTCCATTTTATTGTATTTGTTTGGGGATTTACAGCGGTGTTAGGAAAACTAATAACGTTAGACGCTTTACCATTAGTTTGGTTCAGAATGTTGCTTGCAGTAGGTTTTATATTGATTTATATTGGCATCAATAAAACTTCATTAAAAGTTCCTAAAAAAACTTTAATCGGGTTTCTATTGGCTGGATTAATAATTGCTTTACACTGGTTTACCTTTTTTAAAGCCATCAAGGTTTCCAATATTTCGGTAACTCTAGCATGTTTATCTACAGGTGCTTTTTTCGCTTCTTTAATGGAACCAATTTTCTATGGTAGAAAAATAATTTGGTATGAAGTACTGTTTGGAATCATAGTATTTTTAGGACTTTATATCATTTTTAATATAGATGGGCAATTTATAAATGGAATCTTATTGGCGTTAAGCTCGGCTTTTTTATCCGCATTATTTTCAATGATTAATGGTAAATATGCCAAAGAATATGATTCATCAATAATATCATTCTACGAACTTTTAGGAGGTGTATTATTCTTTTCAATTTACCTTTTATATTCAGGAAGTTTCGACTCAAAATTTTTCGAAATATCAAATTCCGACTGGTTTTACCTCATCATTCTTAGTACTTTTTGTACCGCTTATGCATTCATTGCATCTGTAAAAGTGATGAAATTTTTAAGTCCTTACACGGTGATGCTAACCATTAATTTGGAACCTATTTACGGGATAATTTTGGCCGTAATTGTATTTAAAGAAACCGAAAAAATGAGTGTTAATTTTTATATTGGTGCTTTAATTATTTTATCAACCGTAATTCTAAATGGAGTGATAAAATATTTCCAAAGAACAAAAAATAGCTAACAAATCATTGACTTTACATTAATCTACCATAAATTTTGAACTAATTAATGTCAATTTCCATTCATTAAATTTTTCAATCTTTAAATTAAAAACTATATTTGTCCTCTAAAATATAAATGCACATACCCTATGGAATATTTAGATTTTGAGCTTCCTATTAAAGAACTAGAAGAACAGTTAGACAAATGTGAAATCATCGGTCAAGAATCAGATGTTGATGTTTCAGATCCTTGTAAGCAAATTGAAAAAAAACTAGAAGATACCAAACGCGAAATATATAAAAACCTAACGGCTTGGCAAAGAGTTCAATTGTCACGTCATCCAAACCGACCTTACACTATGGACCATGTAAACGCTTTGTGCGGAGACACTTTCCTAGAAATGTTTGGTGATAGAAATTTCAAAGACGACAAAGCCATGATTGGTGGATTAGGGAAAATTGGTGGTCAATCTTTCATGATTGTTGGTCAACAAAAAGGATACAATACTAAAACCCGTCAATACCGTAACTTTGGTATGGCAAATCCGGAAGGATATAGAAAAGCGTTACGTTTAATGAAAATGGCAGAGAAATTTGGAATCCCTGTAGTAACCTTAATTGATACTCCAGGTGCCTATCCAGGTTTAGAAGCAGAAGAACGCGGACAAGGAGAAGCAATTGCTAGGAATATTCTTGAAATGATGCGTTTAAAAGTTCCTATAATCACAGTTATTGTTGGTGAAGGTGCCTCAGGGGGTGCATTAGGAATTGGTGTTGGTGATAAAGTATATATGCTAGAAAACACTTGGTATTCTGTAATTTCTCCAGAATCATGTTCGTCAATTCTTTGGAAAAGTTGGGAATATAAAGAGCAAGCAGCCGATGCATTAAAGCTGACTTCTGCCGATATGAAAAAGCAAAAACTAGTTGACGATATTATCCCTGAACCTCTTGGAGGAGCTCACTATGATCGTGAAACTACATTTAAAACAGTGGAAAAATATATCTTGAAAGGATACAATGAACTAAAAGACTTATCAACAGCTGAATTAGTGGCCAAAAGAATGGACAAATACAGCAAGATGGGCGAATTTAAAGAATAAACTAGTTAAAATCATTAGAAAATCCGAAGCCTTACCGTTTCGGATTTTTTTTTACTTATAAACAAAAAAATGTTAGTTATTAACAAATAATAGTAATAACTCCTTGTGGATTTTTTTTATTTTTTTGGTAAATTCGCTAAATGGAAAAATCGCTTAACATCAACCCTATAAAAGTAGAAAAAACTACAATTATCAATTTAGAAAAAGGAAAACTCCCACCACAAACTCTAGAATTAGAGGAAGCGGTTTTGGGAGCGATGATGATTGATAAAAAAGGGGTTGATGAAGTAATTGATATTTTACAACCTGAAGCGTTCTATAAAGATGCCCATAAATATATTTTTGAGGCTATATTTCAGTTGTTCACCGATTCTCAACCAGTCGATTTATTAACTGTTTCTGCACAACTTAGAAAAAGTGGTAAATTAGAAATGGCGGGTGGCGATTATTATTTGATCCAGCTTACACAAAAAATATCCTCTTCTGCACACATTGAATTTCACTCAAGAATTATATTACAAAAATTCATTCAACGTAGTTTAATCAGAATTTCATCAGAAATAATTGAAGATTCTTATGATGAATCTACAGATGTTTTTGATTTGTTGGATAAAGCCGAATCCAAATTGTACGAAGTAACTCAAGGAAACATAAAACGAAGCTCAGAAACTGCACAAAGTTTAGTTATTCAAGCTAAAAAAAGAATTGAAGAAATTGCAGGAAAAGAGGGATTAAGTGGAATTGCAACTGGATTTGACAGTTTGGATAAAGTGACCTCAGGTTGGCAACCAAGTGATTTAATAATCATTGCGGCGAGACCAGGTATGGGAAAAACGGCATTCGTACTTTCTATGGCTAGAAACGTAGCAATCGATTATGGACATCCAGTTGCGCTATTTTCACTTGAAATGTCATCTGTACAATTAATCACCAGATTGATTTCATCGGAAACGGGGTTGTCTTCTGAAAAATTAAGAACTGGAAAATTAGAAAAGCACGAGTGGGAACAATTGAGCATTAAGGTGAAAAATTTGGAAAAAGCGCCTTTATTTATTGACGATACACCTTCCCTATCTATTTTTGATTTAAGAGCAAAATCAAGACGTTTGGCTTCACAACACGGAATCAAATTAATTATTGTTGATTACCTTCAATTAATGACTGCTGGCGGAAGCAACGGTAAAGGTTCAGGAAATAGAGAGCAAGAAATATCAACTATTTCAAGAAACTTAAAAGCTTTAGCAAAAGAGCTTGGAGTTCCTGTTATCGCACTTTCTCAATTATCTCGTGCAGTTGAAACACGTCCTGGTCACAAAAGACCTCTTCTATCTGACCTTAGAGAATCTGGAGCAATTGAGCAAGATGCCGATATTGTTTCGTTTATTTATCGTCCAGAATATTACAAATTGGATGAATGGGATGACGAAGGGAATTCACCAACACAAGGTCAAGCCGAATTTATCATTGCAAAACATAGAAATGGTAGTTTGGAAAGTGTGAAACTGAAATTTGTTGGTAACCTAGGTAAATTTGAAAACTTGGAAACCTATAGTGGTACTTTTGATGATTTACCTTCAAAAATGAACCACGACGACAATCCATTTCAAACAAAAAGTTTGCCAACTCCAAACGAAGCCTTTGGAAGTAATTTAAATGATTACGACGAGGATGATAGTGAAGTACCGTTTTAATTATCGATTAAACTCCCTTTAAACCCTCAATTAATAAATCGATGTCGTTTTTGGTATTGTAATGACTGAAAGAAATTCTTAAACTTGGTTTTTTTAAATCTTCATCAGATAAAAATTCAGCTAACACATGAGAAGGTTTTGCACTTCCTGATTGACAGGCACTTCCACGAGAAACAGCAATTCCTTTTATATCTAATCCAAATAAAATCATAGCCGATTTATCTTCAGAAAATGGTAAAATAATATTTAAAAGATTGTAAAACCCGTCTTTAGATCCGTTTATTTTAAAATCTGGAAATTCATTTTGTAAACATTCAATAAGGTAATTCTTCAATTCTAAAATTCCTTTTCTTTCCTCATTTAAATTGGCTAAAGCCAACTCAACTGCCTTTGCCATTCCAGCTATTTGATGGACTCCCTCCGTACCTGGACGCAATCCCTTTTCTTGCTCACCACCATATATCAAAGGCTGTAAACCTGAATTTTTTCTAATAAATGCAAATCCAACTCCTTTTGGTCCGTGGAATTTATGGGCTGCAGCAACAATAAAATCAACTGGAGTATTTTGTAAATTCAATTCCGTTTTTGCAACAGATTGAACAGTGTCTGAGTGGAATAAGGCGTTGTTTTGTTGACAAATTCTTGCAACTAAATCAATGTCTAAAACAGCACCAACTTCATTGTTCACATGCATCAAGCTCACCAGGGTTTTGCTATTTTGCGAAAGCAGGTCAACTAAATTAGAAATATCTATACTTCCGTCTTTTTTAATGGCTACATAATCAACTTGGATACCAAATTCCTTTTGTAACGCTTCAATTGTATGCAAAACCGCATGATGTTCAATTTTGGAAGTAATAATTCTCTTAACTTGTAAATCTTTTACACAAGACCGAAGTATAATATTATTAGATTCTGTTCCGCCAGAAGTAAAAATGATTTCTTGAGCAGTGCAATTAAGCTCTTTCGCAATGGCTTTTCTAGAAAGTTCGATTATATTTTTTGCGTTTCTACCAAAACTATGAGTAGAAGAAGGGTTTCCAAAATCATTTGTCATTACTTCAACCATTTCACGAATCACTTCTTCACGAATTTGTGTGGTGGCTGCATTATCTAAATATACTTTATTCATAAGTGCTTTTATACTTTATCGATATTAAATACCAATTTTAAATACAAAAATAAGAAATCAAATCAATGTGAGATAGGTTTTCTAATAAATTAACCCAAGATATAACAAAATGATATTACAAAGAGGAGTCTACATACAAATAAAATTATATTTTTGTGTCAAAAATAGTGTTATGAAAAAAATTATAGGATTACTGGTTTTTGCTTTTATTTTTAATAGCTGTAACGATGGGGAGTTAAAAATACAAACTTTTAATTTTGATCCAGCAGCAGTAATTAATAGCTGTAGCACTAATAACGGATTGTTTTTTAAATTAAACAATAACGAAGCGCTAATATTAAAAACTCCAATTACAACTTTTGCAAACACGGTAACTGCTGTAAATTCTCCAAGAACAGTGTTGATCAATAGTGATAATCAGGTAATTTACAGGTCGTTCAGCTCCACAATAAATAGCTCTTATTTTTGTGGAACTTTGCCACCTGCTAATCCTACTGTAATTGAGGAATGGTATGCTTCAAATGGAATTTTGGGAACTAGCGGTCTAATTCAAGTGACTACTACACAAATAATAGATCCTACAACTAATGCTGTAACTGGTTACAACCATTATGTGGTGTTTAAAAACATAACTTTTTCAAATGGTAGAAGTTCATTTACATATGAAAACTATGTTTATGGAAACTATGTAACAGTTCCTTAATTCAGAAAGGTTTATTTCGTATTCTGCTTTATAAAAACCTCAGTTGCTCCTTGACCATACTTTTGATAATTGGCTTCTTGAAAGAAAATCTGATCGTATCTCCCCAATAGAAAATCAAGTTCTGCTTTCAAAACTCCTTCTCCAACTCCGTGAATAAAAACGATTTTTGGGATGCGATTTCTAATGGAAAAATCAAGGTGTCTTTTTGCTGTTTCTGTTTGTAAAGTGAGGATATCATAATTGCTCATTCCTTTGAAATTTGGGACTAATTTTTCGATGTGTAAATCGAATTCTGGGGCAGGAATTTCATTCTTATTTTTCTTAACTTTTACAAAACTTCGAGGTTTTGGCTCTTCTTTTTCGATTTTAATTTTATTTAAATTAAAGCTTCCTATATTTTTACTTAAAATACTGGTATCGTTTATTTTAATTAATTCATTGACAAAAAATGTCATCGTAAATCCATCGTTAGTTTCGATTGAAATCTCCTTGTTTTTAATCGAAATAACAACTCCATTTATATCGTCGTCAAGTACTGAAACCTTATCCCCTATACTAAACATCGTCATCTTCTTTTTCTTGATTTTTACTTGGTACTTTAGCACTTAATTTCATCATTCCAATCATAAAGATCACAATAGAAATTACCTGAATATAAACATTTTTTTTATCCAAACTTTGCTCATAAAAAGCAATAATAATTGCAATTATCATTATTGGTAATAAGACTTTTTTCATTGTAAAATATTTTAAAATTCAAAAGTAGGTAACTTTGAAATAATAACAAGCAAATAATATATTGAATATAAATTATTATTAAATTGCAATCAAATTAATCCTATTTTGAATATAGAAAAGTACCTATTGCCTTGCATGAATAAATCGCTATTTGGAGTCGACTGCATTGGCTGTGGAACTCAAAGATCGTTGCTTTTATTAATTAATGGCGAATTCACAAAGGCCTATTATCAATTTCCAGCAATTTATACCTCCCTACTCCTTTTTATATTCATAGGTTTACACTTAATTAATAAGAAACGTAATTTTCAAAAAATAATAATAGGATTGGCTATAATTAATGCAATAATTATGATTATTTCTTATATTTACAAAATATCAAACTTTTTATAATTATTTAAATGGAAAAAAGAAATCTACCGAATGGAACCGCAGTTTTAATTTTAGGAATATTATCAATTGTAACTTGCTGCTGTTATGGTTTTATTGGTCTAACTTTAGGTATAATAGCAGTGGTTTTGGCAAATAAAGATTTGAAAATGTATCAAGAAAGTCCTGAATTATATTTAAATTATAAAAATTTAAATATTGGTAGAATTTTAGGAATTATAGGAATTGTACTAAGCGCATTGACTATGCTAGCGTTCGTTTATTTATATTCCCTTGGGCCAGAAAGGTTATTAGAATTTCAGAAAAATTTGGAAGCTAAAGCAAAATACCAACAAGAACAAAGTCAATAATTATTTATTATAAAAAACCCTCTAAAAAGAGGGTTTTTTATTTATCTATCGAATTGTTTTAATGTTCTAATTATAATGTCTACGCAATCTAACAATTGAGCTTCGTTAATTACCAATGGTGGCGCAAAACGAATGATATTTCCATGTGTTGGTTTTGCCAATAATCCGTTGTCTCGCAAAGCCATACAGATATCCCATGCAGTATCACTTTCTTCGGTATCATTGATTACGATAGCATTCAACAATCCACGACCACGAACTAAAATTGCCACATTTGAAGTTGGAATATACTCATTCAATTTATTTCTAAAAACCTTTCCTAAAACGCGAGCATTCTTAATTAAATGTTCGTCATTAACCACTTTAAGAGCGGCAATTGCTACCGCAGCGGCAATTGGATTTCCTCCAAAAGTTGATCCGTGTTGGCCTGGCTTTATCACATTCATAATGGAATTATTAGCCAAAACAGCAGAAACCGGATAGGCGCCGCCTGACAAAGCTTTTCCTAAAATAAGAATGTCCGGCGTTGCGTAAGTATTTTGTTTTTCACATTTGTTCTCGCAAGTACAATTTCCACAAACTGCAAGTAAAGATCCCGTTCTTGCAATTCCAGTTTGAATTTCATCAGCTATAAATAAAACATTGTATTTATTACAAAGTTCTTTTGCTTTAAGCATATAATCGTCTGATGGGGTGTAAACTCCTGCTTCACCCTGAATAGGTTCTACTAGAAATCCTGCGATAGAATCAGATGATTTAAGTGTGTTTTCTAATGCTTCGATGTCATTGTAAGGTATTTTGATAAATCCTTCCGTATAGGGGCCAAAATTATTTCTAGCATTTTCATCATTAGAAAAAGAAATAATTGTGGTTGTTCTTCCGTGGAAATTTCCGTCGCAAACAATGATTTGGGCTTTTTGCTCCTTGATTCCTTTTACTTCGTAAGCCCATTTTCTGCAAAGTTTTAAAGCCGTTTCAACCGCTTCAGCACCAGTATTCATTGGTAATACTTTGTCAAATCCAAAGTAATTAGTAATAAATTCTTCGAATAAACCTAATTGGTCATTATAAAAAGCACGAGAAGTTAATGTAAGTTTTTGCGCTTGATTGATTAATGCTCCAATAATTTTTGGATGACAATGACCTTGATTTACTGCCGAATAGGCCGATAAAAAATCATAATAACGTTTTCCTTCAACGTCCCAAACATAAACCCCTTCTCCTCGATTTAAAACAACTGGGAGTGGATGGTAATTGTGGGCTCCAAATTCATTCTCTAATCCGATTAATCCCTCGGCATTTATTTTTTCTAAAACTGACATTGTAAAATATTAAATTTTTCAAAACTCAATTCCTTCTTATGGAGAGAAATCATCCTATATAATTCAATAAAGAAACTAAACTACTTCCCCTTCCCAATTCATTATTCCACCAAGTAAATTAAAGGCATTTTCGAAACCCAATTGACTCATAATTGAACAAGCCTGACCGCTTCTTCCTCCCGATCTACAGTACACGTAATAGTTTTTTGATTTATCCAACTCTTCGATAGCATATATAAAACCTTGCCCTTTATAAATATCAATATTGATAGCTCCAGGAATATACCCTTCATTAAATTCATCTTCGGTTCTTACGTCTAAAATAACTGCGTTAGAATCTTGATATAGTTGATCTTTCCATATGTCTTGTTCTAAATTCATTGGTGTTAATTTATAATGATTTTTTTAGTTGCAACTTTTCCATCAACATTTACATTTAATAAATAAACTCCTTTTGCAATTGGATTAAAGTTAATTTCTCTGTTGAAATAAGTATTTGAACTACTATAATTGGATTGAAAAATGCTTCTGCCGCTTATATCGTATAGGTTTATTTTAACTTCGTTGGCATTTTCAATACTCAAATTTACAGTTCCATTTGATGGATTTGGTGAAATTTCAAAATTAAATAAACTGCTTTCGTTGTTGGATAACGCACTTGAAACTACAAAATTATCAATATAAACTCCGTCGTTATTAACTGCATCGTCAGATTGCATTACAAATCGTAACATTAAATTTGATGATTGAGGCAAACTATGACTGTAGTGTGTCTTTGTTCCCAAAGTTCCGGTCCACTGCCCTCCTACGCAATTTTGACAATCGGTTGTGTTTGGTACTCCTTCATTATTGTACCAACCCGAAACTATTCCAGTATCTAAATTAGTCCATGTAACCCCATTATCTGTAGATGTTTGAACATATAATATATCAAAGTTTGGTTCTAAATCAAACCCCATGTCAAATTCAACCTTTGGAGTTGGTTGTGTAGATAAATCATAACATTTTGAAACTAAATAAGATTTTGTTTTATCTGGATAATTTCCGGATAATTTTGTTATATATGCTTTAGAACCTATAATTGCATTTGTAAATATTGTTTTTGTTCCAATCACACCTCTTTCCCACATAACATTGCTCATTCCATTTGAATCAATTGATATTAAATCATCAGTAGTGCTTTCAAAAGTATTTACTTGATTTACAGTACCTGAAGTGTTTCCTAATACATAAGATGATCTAGAATTATTCAAACTATTTCCATCGTTTTGAGTTGTTGTAGATACAGTTAAAATATGAGTTCCAGTAGATAAATTAGAATAAGTTGGTAATGTATAACTCTGAGAAGAACAATTTGCTAGGGAACCCGTCCAAGTAGCTGTAGAAGAAGGTCCTCCGTCCATTGAATAGGAAATTGTTACAGAAGTAATTGGATTTACCCCTGAGTTTTCAAATACAATTACAGGGGTGAAATTAGCATTACATGCGAATAAAATATTTTTATTTAAACTTTTCAAAGATACATCTGAATTGTAACTAACAAATTGAGGTCCAACATTTACAGCAGCCCAGGCATTTGTAATAGCGATATATTCCGGACTTGTAGTACAATATAAGTTTGAAGCTACAGCTAATGTGGCATTTCTAGCATCTAAATAAGTTGAGTTTGCTGTAAGATAATCTCTTTCAGCATAGTAAATTACTTGAGATGATTTTTCCATTCCAATACCTGTAACATTATAACTCGCAGGAGTTGGGGCATTATTTGTGCCGGTTTTTCCCGCCGTTAAAATATAAAACCAATGATTTAATACTCCACTATTATTATGAACACCACAATAATCATTTGTAGATGTAGGTGCGCAGGTAGATTCATCTCCAGTCGCTGTCCAATTAGTTCCTAAATAAGTGTCTGGATTACCTTTTGTTCGTGGATTGTTCATTGATCTAAAAGCATTTGCAGAAGTACTCAAATCTTCAGCTATTTGCCACACAGCATTTATCGGCGTACCAGCTAAAGACCCTGTTCTTGCATAATGTTCAACACAAGCTCCCCAAATATCTGACAATCCTTCATTCATAGCACCTGATTGATTTTGATAGGCTAAACCAGCAGTATATTGGCAGATTGCGTGCCCAATTTCATGTGCGCAAACATCAATTGAAGTTAAAATTGAAGTGGTAGTACTTCCATCTCCATAACTCATTACAGTTCCATTCCAAAAGGCATTAACCAAACTTGTATTGACAACTTTGCGATAATGAACATAGCTTTTTATCTGACTTCCATTATCATCGAAGCTATTTCTATTAAAGGTGTTTTTAAAAAAATCATATGTTTTTTCTGCTCCCCAATGGGCATCTAAAGCACCATTGTCTTTGTTAGCATTATTATATTCTGCTGCAGTCCAGTTATTATCAGAATCAGAAAAATGAACATTTTGATAATTTACAGTTCTTGCAGAATTATAAGTAACAATTCCTCCACCTCTAGTATTATCAAGTAGAACATACTTATTAGTAGAAGCAAACAAAGATGTTTCTATAGATCTGGAACCACTGTATCTAGTATCAGCATTACCGGCTACTAGATTTTCGAAGTTTTTGATTTTTTTTTTCGAATGTTGGCTCGTTTTGTAACCAGCCGCATGTTTAATAATAAGATTTTTGAATAGTATTAATCCAGTATTTGCATCCACATAAATATCGGCTCTTGAAATTGGGTCTATAGAATAAATATCAAATTTATAAGCTAACTTAACTTCACCAGAATTTACTAACGGAAAAATAACCAATTCTCCTTCAGGTTTCTTATAATCCATTAATTGTGCTTGAGCTGGATCTTCCCATAGGTATTTTTGAGCATTTACATTGGTAATCACTTTTTGAAATGCTTCATTTTTAGAAAGTGTTGGCAAAACATCTAAACCATTTGCATTATACAATTCACCGTTAATAGTTAAAACATGATCATTACTAGAATGAGTAATCATAACACCAAATTCAACTTTTATTCCTTTATAGAATTCTTGGAATCGCTCGTGAACCATTTCAGTTTGGTCTTTTGTGACTTTATAGGAGCTAAAAGAATATCCTTTGCCCAAATTGTATTCTTTTTTAAAAGCTGAAATTGCTTCTTCTTGCAAAAGACCACCGTCTTCAAATTTTAAATATTTTTGAAAAGGTACCTTATCACTCATTTTAGCATTTGCTTGAGCAAATACTATAGAACTAGCGAGAATTGAAATTGCTAAACAAAGTGTTTTAAAAGAATTCATAATCATTATAAGTAAGTTTATGCGAATATATTAATAATTCATCACATATAAAATTAGAAGTTATTTAAATTATTTTTCTTTAAGTTAATTAACAAAAAAATAACAAAAAGACAAGACAAATTGATGAAATTAAATATACATTTGTACCTACAAGTTTTGTAATGACAAATATGAAAATTGAAGAAGTAGTAAAATCAAATGTAGCAATGGGATTATCTCAAAAAGCGGTTTTAAATATTATTTACACTCAAAATAATATTAATGAGCGATTAATTGAAATTCTTAAACCTTATGATTTATCTATCGAACAATATAATGTTTTACGAATCTTAAGAGGGCAGAAAGGAAATCCAGCTAACATGTGTGTTATTCAAGAACGAATGCTTGCTAAAACAAGCAACACCACGAGATTAGTAGATAAACTACTTTTAAAAGAAATGGTTACCCGAAAAGTTTGTAAAGAAAATCGAAGAAAAATTGAAGTTTTAATCACTGAAAAAGGATTAGCTATTTTGAAAGAATTAGACCCTAAAGTAGATGATTATGAAAATAATATTGTTTCTAATTTATCTACCAATGAATTAGAACACTTAAACGATCTTTTAGAAAAAATTAGAATTAAATAATAAATAACAAACACAAAATTATGAGTACTTTCATTGAAAATCAAAACTGGCGTTACGCAACAAAAAAATTCGACGCTACCAAAAAAATCGCTACTGAAGATTTAAATTTACTTAAAGAAGCTATCCGCCTAAGTACATCATCATTTGGACTGCAACTTTACAAAGTAATCATTATTGAAAACCCTGAATTAAAAGCAAAATTACTTCCAGCAGCTTACGGACAAACACAAATTGTAGATGCCTCACATGTGGTTGTATTTGCAAATCAAACCTCAGCATCTGATGCCGATGTGGATTCCTACATTAAAAATATCAGTGAAACTAGAGAAATCCCAGTTGATTCTTTGTCAGGATTTGGTGACTATATGAAAGGTTTTCTTAATCCTATTCCAGCAGAACAAAAAGCAATTTGGATGGCAAAACAAACTTATTTAGCTTTAGGAAATTTATTGAATGCTGCTGCTGAATTAAAAATTGACGCAACTCCAATGGAAGGTTTTAATGCAAAACAATTCAACGAAATCCTTGGATTAGACGCACTAAACCTGAATGCAGCTGTAATTGCAACAATTGGTTACCGTCACGAAGAAGATGCAACCCAACATTACAAAAAAGTAAGAAAATCAAATGAGGATCTATTCATAACACTATAATTAACAACTAAAATCAAATTTAAAAATGACAAATTTAAAAACAATTGCAATCGCATTATTAGTAGCATTTGGAACTGTAAATGCACAAACAAAAAAAGTAGACGCAACAAAAAGTTCCATTAATTGGTTAGCTAAAAAAGTAACAGGTCAACATGAAGGAACTGTAAATCTTAAAGAAGGAAACTTAATTTTCAAAGGAAAAAAAGTAGTTGGTGGTAACTTTACTGTTGACATGACTTCAATGACAACTACCGATTTAAAAGCAGGACAAGGTAAAGAAAAATTAGACGGTCACTTGAAATCGGAAGATTTTTTCGGAACTGAAAAATTCCCAACTTCAACTTTAGTTTTCAAATCTATTGGTGAAAAAAGCGCTGGAGTTTACTCTGTAACTGCCGATTTAACAATTAAAGGAATTACTGATTCAGTAACTTTTGATTTGGCCACAACTGCAAACACTGCTTCTGCAAATGTAAAAATCAACAGAACTAAATTTGGAATTAAATACGGATCGGGAAGTTTCTTCGATAATTTAGGTGATCGTGCAATAAATGATGACTTTGATTTAACTGTAGCTTTAAAATTCTAATTAAAGAATCAAAAAAAAAGTTAAGCCCTAGCAAATGTTAGGGCTTTTTTTAATCCTTAATAATTTAAAAAAGCTTAAATTGCAGGCCTAAATTGGATCAAAAAATTTGCACAAAAAGTAAATGAAAAAGATTATAATCATTGATAATTACGATAGTTTTACCTATAATTTGGTTCATTATTTAGAAGATCTAAATGCTGCTGTTACCGTTTATAGAAACGATGAATTTGATATTGATGAATTGCAAAAATTTGATAAAATTTTACTTTCTCCAGGTCCAGGTGTTCCTAAAGAAGCAGGATTACTATTTGAAGTCATAAAAACTTATGCAAAAACAAAAAGTATCCTTGGTGTTTGTTTGGGACAACAAGCAATTGCCGAAGTATTTGGTGGAAGCCTTATCAATTTGGATAAAGTACATCATGGTGTTTCAAGCTCCATAAATATAGTTGCATCGGACGAACCTATGTTTCAAAATTTAGAAACTACTATTGATGTTGGAAGATACCATTCTTGGGTAGTAAATCCGGCTGATTTCCCTGAAGTTCTAGAAATTACCTCAATTGATGAAAACAATCAAATCATGTCTTTAAGACATCGAATTTTAGATGTTCGTGGAGTACAATTTCACCCTGAAAGCCTTTTAACTCCTAACGGAAAACAGATTTTAGAAAACTGGTTAAACATTCAATAATTATATAAAAAACGAATTTACTACAAACATTCAACAAACTATCAAATCACTTTTACTAAATGAAAGTAACTAAATTTTTGCTTATTGGATTCATTTTAATTGGAATTCAGTCGGTTAGAGCACAAGAGAAAAAAGGGTTGACGCTTAATGAAGCCATTAATATTGCCATTTCAAAAAGTAGCGATATTGCATTAGCATCAGCAAAAGTCGAAACTAAAAATTACGAATCTAAAACGATGAAGAACAATCTTTATCCTGATTTGAGAGCATCGGGACAGTTTTTACAACTTTCTAATGCGCACATTAGTTCTAGTTTGAGTTCTAATTCTTCTAGTTCGCCTATTGCTGTCAACCAATTAATACTTGGACAAATAAGCTCAGGAGTACAACTATTCTCGGGTTTTAAATTAGTAAATAGTGTAAAAGCTTCCGCCCACTTGTATTCTTCTGAAAAAGCAAGATTGGAGCAAACGAAAGAAAATATAGCGATGGAAATAATTGAAAATTACGCCAATTTATACCGAGCTCAAAAAGCAGTAGTCCTAATAACTGACAATTTAAAAAGTGCTGAGCAACGCGTTACCGACTTTACCGCACTAGAAAAAAATGGAATTATTGCGCGAAATGATTTGCTTAAAGCACAATTACAAAAAGCGAAAGTGCAACTGGCATTGGACGAAGCTTATAAAAATGTTTCCGTGTATAATTATGATTTAATTACACTTTTAAAACTCCCTGAAGATTTTAAAATTGGAATTGATGAAAATCAATTTGGGAACAATCAACCAATAAATACAATGAACGATGTTCAGGTAGCTCTCAAAAATCGTAAAGATCTTGAAGCGATTCATTACCTTCTGAAAGCAAGTGAAAACAATATTAAAATTGCGAAAAGCGCCTATTATCCTTCATTGAATATAACTGGAGGTTTGATTTATTTGGATTTGAAAAACACTTTAACTGTTTCTAATGCTATGAATTTTGGTGTTGGCTTATCCTACGATTTTGCCAATATCTTTAAAAATGGAACAAATGTAAAAACAGCCAAAAGTAAAGCAATAGAAGTTCAAGAAACAGAAAGTATTTTATCTGAAAAAATTAAAAATCAGGTTCATGAAGCCAACGAAAATTATAATTTGACTTTGAAACAAAATTTAGTTTACGAACAAGCCATTGATCAAGCAAAAGAAAATTACAGAATTGTAAAAGACAAATACGACAACGGACTTTCAAATACTACAGAACTTTTAGAAGCCGATGTAGAGCAATTAAATTCTAGAATAAATTATGCCTATTCAAGAGCCAATGTAATGCTAAAATATTACGAAATGCAATATGCAGCAGGTCAATTAATTCAATCCTTCCAACTAACAAAAAACTAATATAACCTATTATGGAAAATCAAAAAAGCAACAAAAAAAGTATCATTATTGTAGTATTAATTCTTTCAGGATTGAGCTATGGAGTTTTTAAATATATACATTCTCTTTCGCATGAAACCACTGACGATGCGCAAATTGAGAAAAATATGAATCCAATTATCCCAAGAGTAATGGGTTATGTAACTAAAGTGTACATTAAAGACAACGATTTTGTAAAAAAAGGAGATACCCTTTTCACCATTGACAACAACGATTACTTAGTTAAATTAGAAGACGCGAAAGCCGCATTAATTGCAGCACAAGGAAATTTTGAAGTTTCCAAAGAAGATATTGGAAGTGCTTTAGCTAGTGTATCTGTTTCAGATGCTAATGTACAATCGGCGGGTGGAACAATAGAAACAGCAAAAATTAGATTGGGAAGAGCCACCAACGATTTTGAACGATACAATAATTTGTATAAAAATCACTCCATTACCAAACAACAATTTGAGCAAGCTTTGGCAACAAAACAAGAAGCAGAAAGCCAATTGAGAATATTGCAAGACCAACAGAAAGCTAGTTCGTTCCAAAAATCGGTTATTATTGCAAAATCTAAAGTTTCTAATAAGCAAAGTGAAGTTGCTTCTGCAAATATTAAGCGTGCTGAAGCGATGCTAGAAGCAGCAAAACTAAACTTAGGATACACAGTTGTTACGGCAGCAATCGACGGACAAGTATCAAAAATTGCTATACAAACTGGGCAATTGGTTCAACCAGGACAAGCTTTATTTTACATTATCAACAATCAAGAAGCTTGGGTAATTGCCAATTTTAAAGAAACGCAATTGAACAAAATGAAAATGGGACAAAAAGTAACAGTAAAAGTAGATGCCTACCCTGATACTGATTTTGAAGGAGAAATCACTTCTTTTTCACCAGCTACAGGATCTAAATTTTCATTATTACCTCCAGATAATGCAACCGGAAACTTTGTTAAAACAATCCAGCGTTTACCAGTAAAAATTAGCTTGAATGCCGCAAACGATCCTGAAAAAATTAAGTTGTTAAGACCTGGAATGAACGTTGATGTTGATGTGCGTTTAAACTAATTAATAGTATTTGAACCAAATTAATATGGTACAACAAGATCCAGATAGCCTAGTAGAATACGGATTCAGAAGGATAATTATCACAATTACGGCGGTGCTTTGTGCTTTGCTTGAAATTGTAGATACCACTATTGTAAACGTAGCTTTGAACAACATGCGAGGAAGTTTAGGGGCAACTCTAACTGATGTTGCATGGGTTATTACTGCCTATGCTATTGCAAATGTGATCATTATTCCAATGACAAGTTGGTTGTCCCAACAGTTTGGAAGACGAAACTATTTTGCTACCTCAATTATCATATTTACCATTGCCTCCTTCCTTTGCGGAAACGCAACGAATATTTGGGAATTGGTGTTTTTTAGATTCATTCAAGGCTTAGGTGGCGGGGCTTTACTAGTTACTGCTCAAACCATTATTACAGAAAGTTATCCTGTTGCAAAACGTGGAATGGCACAAGCAATTTACGGAATGGGTGTAATTGTGGGACCAACATTAGGGCCGCCATTAGGAGGTTATTTTGTAGATCATTTTTCTTGGCCTTATATTTTTTATATCAATATTCCAATAGGAATTATCGCTGCATTTTTGACTTTAACTTACGTTAGAAGCCCTAAATTCGGAGAGAAATTGAAAGCTTCCCAAGTCGATTGGTGGGGAATTGCATTGCTTGCAGGTTTTGTAGGTTCGCTGCAATATGTTTTAGAACACGGTCAGCAGGACGACTGGTTTAACGATAGAATTATCAAAATTCTAACCTTAGTTTCATCAGTTAGTTTTGTTTTGTTTATTTGGCGAGAGCTCAATTACAAGCATCCAATCGTAAATTTAAGGGTGCTTAAAAACACTAACCTTCGCGTGGGGGTTATTATGAGTTTTGTGCTTGGTTTTGGGCTTTACAGTTCTACCTTTATAATACCTATTTATACGCAATCAATTCTTTGTTGGAGTGCATTAAATGCAGGATTAATACTTATTCCTAGTTCTATTACCACTGGTTTTATGATGCCAATGATTGGAAAATTAATTCAGCGTGGTGTTCCTCAAGCCTATATGGTAGCGGCGGGATTTTTAGCCTTTTTTATATTCTCCTTTTGGATGCACAATGTTTTAACACCAGATACTGGTTCGGAACATATTTTCTGGCCTTTGATATTACGAGGAATTGGACTTGGATTGCTTTTTGTACCCATAACTACACTTTCACTTTCTACTTTAAAAGGAAGGGAAATTGGGGAAGGTGCTGCTTTTACAGGAATGATGAGGCAATTAGGCGGTTCTTTTGGAATTGCAATTATTACCACATTAATAGCAAGATTAAATCAAGAACATAGAGTTAATTTGATTTCTCACCTTGATAAGACCAATTTCGCGGTCCAACAAAGAGTAAT
>ENA-OUVC01000058-OUVC01000058.1-marine-metagenome-genome-assembly--contig:-NODE-58-length-81927-cov-3.750898_pt1 | contig 81927 bp, 64 predicted proteins | sample MGYA00248622_ERZ508571 | MGnify/ENA primary metagenome ERZ508571 (study PRJEB26236, sample SAMN06267175) | marine metagenome | isolation source: Columbia River Estuary | place: USA:Columbia River Estuary... | reverse complement strand
AAAAAATCAGGTTATTGAATTAGACACAATTGATATTAGAAAAATATAATGCATAAATCTTGGTTTTTCTTATTTTTTATAGTCTTTATAAGCCATACTATTAGTTCTCAAAGAAGATTATCTCTAGCATGGATAGATTTGAGTATTAGCAAGAAATTTTCTAAGAAACTTGATGTTTCTTTGGGAATGACGAATAGAATTGGCGATTTGGGCATTCAAACAAATTTCTCGCAGTTTTCAGTAAAATATAAATTATCAGATTGGATTAAACCATCTATTGATTATCGTTTGGTTAGTAATCGCCAAGAAGATGGTGCTTATCAACTTAGCAACCGATTAAATACTAATCTTCAGTTTTCAAAGGAAGTAAAGCGTTTTGATTTTGGCTTGCGTTTACGCTATCAATATTCTTTTTCCAAATTAGTATCGCAACAAAACGATCCCGAATTTGATTTAGCATACCGTTTTCGACCAAGTATTTCGTATGATATCAATAACAGTATTATTAGTCCAACTATGAGTGTCGAATATTTCTATAACCCAGAAAATTCTGCATTGGGAAATCGATTTACAAAAGCACGTTACATTTTAGGATTTGATTTAGAGCTCAAAGGGTCCCATGAGTTAACATTTGCTTACATTTTAGATCAACAGATAAATTTACCTGATCCTCTTCAAAAACACATTGTCTCGATTTCTTACAATTACAAGCTAAAATCTAAGAAAAAAGTGCATTCGTAAATAAGTCTTGGTTTTATCTTAAGCAGTTTTATTAGGCTCAGGATTTACAGCATTTTCAAGATCACGGTCAAACATATACATTCCACCGCTGTCAGCTCCAATCAATTTTAACTTATCCAACATGGATCTTGCCAAGGCCTCTTCTTCTAATTGTTCTGCAACATACCATTGCACAAAATTATGAGTTGTATAATCTTTCTCTTGCAAGCAAACATCTACTAGATTATTGATGCTCTCCGTTACACCAATCTCATGTTTCAGCAGAGATTCAAATACATTTTTTAAAGTAGAAAATTCTAATGGTGGTTTTTCAACGGAGGGAATAACTGCTTTTCCTCCTCGCTCGTTTACGAATTTCACCAATTTCAACATGTGAAAACGCTCTTCATCAGAATGTGTGTACATAAATTTAGCAGTTCCATTTAGACCATTATTTTCTGACCAAGATGCCATAGCTAAATAATACTGAGAAGAAGATGCTTCTTTGTGAATTTGCTCGTTTAATGCTTTTTCTACTCGATTGTTCATTGGATTTTTTTTACAAATTTACAAGAGTTTATCTTAAAACTCTAGGTCTGCTTCTATTTTTTTTCGAAAGGATAGAATCATTTTTTCAAATTCAAAAAAATAATTCAGAGTGGACTATTGGAACCACACTCTCCCGATACCAAGGGGATCACTACGGAAAATTGATTTGGTCCTCCGTAACTAGATTAAACAGCCCACATACCTGGTACAATAACAATGCTGCCAAATCCGAAGGTGCGGTCTATGTAAAGCAGCAAACAAAACTGGGCAAGTCCTTTTATTTGTTCTATGATTTACAAGTGCGACAAGTGCAGTATAGTATAAACGGTTTCAGAAACAATCCATTGCTTTTTGTTGACAACAATTATACTTTCTTTAATCCAAAAGTTGGTGTAACCTACCGCAACGATGGGTGGAAGGCTTACGCTTCCTTTAGCAGAGGTGCTAAAGAACCAAATCGGGACGACTTTGAGGCGAGTATCACCACCCAGCCACAACCAGAAACGCTAAATGACCTGGAACTTGGCCTGGAGAAAAAAACAAAAAAACTGACCACCGCCATCACCCTCTATGACATGCAATATAAAAATCAGTTAATCCTAACTGGTAAAATCAATGATGTTGGAGCATATACACGTACCAACGTGGCTAAAAGTCGAAGACTTGGCATAGAAATAGAGGCCTCATACATTGTAAAAAAATGGATCACTACTGGTGGTAATATTTCACTGAGTCGGAATACCGTAGAGGATCTGGAAGAATTTATTGACGACTATGACAATGGCGGACAGATAAGAAAATTTTATGATCGCTCCACGCTTGCCTTTTCTCCAGCTACCCTGCTGAATCATTTTATTCGAATTACTCCAACGAAAAAAATCGAAGCATCTCTTTTTAGTCGATATGTTAGCAGACAATATCTGGACAACACCACTACTATTTACAGATCACTAGACCCCTTTTTTGTACAAGACCTTCGAATCAATTACTCGTTACAAGTAAAAGGACTAAGCAAGGTGACGCTCATGGCACAGGTTAATAATCTAACCAATACAAAATACGAGCCAAATGGCTACACGTTTAGCTATTTATTGGGAGGATTAGTTGAAACAGAAAACTACTTTTTCCCAATGGCAGGAAGAAATTACATGTTCACCATAAATATTAAAAGGTAAAATAGACTAACGGATGGAGTCTAGACGCGGACGAACAGCTTGCAACCAAATATCGATCAGCTGTCCGGGACGAATTGTTTGCACTGCTTTATCCTCATCCAAAGTTTCGGGACTTTGCTTGTAAATCCAAGCTGAAGCCGTGTCCTGAACTCCGGACTCCAAAACAATTGCCCCAAAAGACAGTCCCGCACTATCAAGTAATACTTTTGCCTCAAGGTAATTCAAGCCAACAAGGGCAGGCACCGGTATAGGCTGATCCCCTATCCCATCTCCTAACACAAGGGTAATACTACTCCCTTTTTTTATTTTGGTTCCTGGAGTGATAAGCTGACCATTCATTCTTTGCTCCAACACGGCATTACGGGCAAAATCAGGCCTGAACAAGGTATCACCCACTTTGAGATCCATCGTCTTTAAAACCACCACTGCATTCCTAAAACTATACCCAATTAAGTTTGGCATTTCGACAAGTGGCGGTTCAACACTCCTGACAATTAGAAAAATTGTTCTATTTGCTTTTACAACTTCATCCGCATCAGGAAACTGCTTGACAATTTGAAGTGGCGAGATGGAATCCACATAAACAGAATCCTGCACTTCCCATTCGAACCCGGTACTGTCAAGCACTCTTTTAACTTCCTCCAAACTTTTGCCAGTCAATGAGGGCACGGTTGCAGCTTTTCCATGATCAGTCAGCCAACCTAATGAAAGCAAAAAAAGTCCAAATAAAAGAATCGCCACAACAACACTTGCAATCAGGTTTACCCACAGCGGCTTCTTGGTTATAAAATCAAACATGGAATTGTACTACCCTTTTTGATTTGTTAAACATTCCTGTACCAATTTATCATAGAAGGCTGATAAGGCCCACCCCATCGATTGTACTTGTTGAGGAATTATACTTGCCTCACTTTGGCCGGGTACCGAGTTTAACTCGAGCATGTATGGACGCTGTTCTTGTTCGTTATATATAAAATCAATGCGAACAACCCCTCTGCATTGAAAAGTCTGATAGACTAATTTAGCCATTGCTGACAATTGATTAGTCCATGTAGCGGAAATTTCTGCTGGAGTGGTCTCTTTAGACTTACCTTGGTATTTAGCTTCAAAATCAAAAAAGGACATTTCAGGATTTACGCTAACCTCTGTAATTGGCAAAACAGTTATAACTCCGTTGGTCTTAAATACACCTACAGTAAACTCACGTCCCTGAATCATCTCCTCAATTAAAACCTGTGCGTCTTCTTGAAATGCTTTGACAACTGCTTTTCGAAGCGATTCTCCCGGTTGATCTACTTTAGACATTCCAATACTGGAGCCTCCATTATTAGGCTTAACAAAAACAGGAAATCTGAGGCTGTTTGCCGATTTTTCCCAATCATCAATCTCACCCCTGATTAATAAAATGGACTTTGCCACAGGAATCCCAGCAGCGCCTGCAACAGCAGTAGCTACTCGCTTATTAAAAGTAATCGCAGAAGTCAACGCATTACAACTGGTATAGGACATTCCAAGCATATCAAAATACCCCTGCAACTTTCCATCCTCACCAGGAGTTCCGTGCAATGCAATAAACACAACATCAAATTCCAGTTTTCTATCTGGAAGTATTACGGTAAAGTTGTTTTTATCAACGGGCCACCGATGTTTCTTTTCATCTTCATAAAACCAGCCTGCTGTGGTGATATCAATCCAATAAGTTTGATACTTGGAGGGATCGAGTTGTTGCTGAATAGTTCGGGCAGTACGATAGGAAATGACGGCTTCTCCAGAATACCCGCCTGTTACGAGCGCAATATGCTTAAGGGACATACTGCTGATTAGATATGAAGTTTATCTTTCTTGCTAAGCAGTTCTTCTACCGTTTCCCGGTAAAGCTCGTCAGGCACGCAACAATCTACCGGACAAACAGCAGCACATTGCGGTTCCTCATGGAATCCCTGACACTCAGTACACTTGTTGGGTGATATGTAATATGTTTCGGTAGCGATGGGCGCATTTTTATGGCCAGCATCAATTATACTGCCGTCCATCAAGGTAAAGCCCCCCTTTACGGTGGTGCCATCTGCAATTGCCCACTCTACACCGCCTTCGTAAATGGCATTGTTTGGACATTCTGGCTCACAGGCACCGCAATTGATACATTCTTCAGTAATCTTGATTGCCATAGTATGGTAATTAGTTGTGGAGTAATTTTGTACTACACAAATTTAACGGACCAGCATGAAATTACAAGACCGAATTTCTCTTCTTACACGACTGGGCAACTATATGCAAAGTCAGGAACCCAGCTGGCTGGCCGCTCAGGAACAGGCATCGCGGGAAAATGGATGGTTTATCCCGGAATTTATCACCACCGCAGTTGATTCAATTGCAACGCAGTGGCTTACCGAAAAGAAATTGTCTGAGTGGGTTAATTTGGAAGAGGTGCCCACTCAGCAATCCAGCCCCCGTAATGTCGGTCTGGTTATGGCCGGGAATATTCCACTGGTGGGCTTCCATGATTGGCTTTGTGTTTTTGTGTCTGGCCACGGTGCTCAACTAAAACTATCATCAAAAGACAAGGTGCTTTTTCCACATTTACTGGGAAAAATTTTTGAATGGGCTCCTCAATTGGAAGGGACCTATCAATTGGCAGAACGTCTGACAGGGTGTGATGCATATGTGGCAACGGGTAGTAACAACTCCTCACGGTATTTCAATTATTACTTTGGCAAATACCCCCATATTATACGAAAAAATAAAACGTCGGTTAGCATACTGAACGGGACCGAAACAAAGGAAGAACTTGAACAACTGGCAACGGATGTACATCTCTATTTTGGGTTGGGCTGTAGAAATGTCACCAAGTTATACCTGCCCTCTGGGTACGATTTTATTCCCTTGCTGGAAGCCTTTAAGAAGTTTAGTTGGCTAGCCGATTTCCATAAATACAAAAACAATTACGATTACAACCTGGCCTTATATATTCTCAACAAGCAATTCTATATGACTAATGGCTCTTTGTTGCTGTTAGAGGAAAAAAACTGCTTTGCACCCGTAAGCCAGTTGAATTACGAATTTGTAGAAAATATTGAATCGTTAACCGGAGAACTTTCAACGCATCCTGATATCCAGGCCATCGTTGGTAAAAACTTCTTGCCTTATGGCCAAAGTCAGCACCCTCGATTGTTTGACTATGCAGATGACGTGAATACACTTGCCTTTTTGAACAAAAAAATGTTAAACTGGCACGCTACACAATAGGCAGGGCTGACAGTTTGTTATTTTGCAGGAAAGGCACAACTTTTGTTCAAGCTTCTTAAATCGCTACTACTATGAAATGGAAACAAGTACTTCTGGTAATGGGAATAAGCGCCCTTACTTCAGTGACCAGCGTTTGGCTGTATGGCAAATATGTTAATCCTCGAGTTACCTCCTTTGTACAATCTACAGACGGAAAAACTCCGGCAAATTATGCAGGGTTTTTTAATGCTGCTCCTGGAGCTGAGACTACTGATTTCACAAAAGCAGCACAGGCTGCGGTACCAGCAGTAGTTCATATTAAAACTAAAACACCCGCCAAAAGGATAACCAACCAACTTCCGAAAAACCGAGGCGGTATGTTTGATGACTTCTTTGATCAGTTTTTTAATTATCCCCAAGTACAACCTGAGCAGCGTGCTTCAGGAAGTGGTGTAATAATTAGTGATGATGGTTATATTGTTACCAACAACCACGTTATTTCCGATGGGGGTGCTGGCATAGCGGAAGAAATCAATGTTACGCTTAGCAATAAAAAAACGTATAAGGCAAAAGTGATTGGGAAAGATCCCAGTAGTGATATTGCTGTGTTGAAGATTGACGGGACAGGCTTTCCTTATCTGGTCTATGGAAACTCAGATGTTGTTAAGCTGGGACAGTGGGTGTTGGCTATAGGCTACCCACTTACCTTGGAAACAACAGTCACTGCGGGAATTGTCAGTGCAAAGGGGCGTTCTATTGGTGTAAATGGACGTCAAAGTCAAACGCCCATTGAATCCTTTATTCAAACTGATGCTGCGGTGAACCAGGGTAATAGCGGTGGCGCCTTGATTACTACCGACGGGCAACTCATAGGAATTAACTCAGCCATCTATGCCCCTACTGGCACTTACGCAGGATACTCTTTTGCCATCCCGATCAACCTTGCTAAAAAAATTGTAAATGACCTTATTAAATTCGGAGATGTAAAAAGACCTTATTTAGGAATTATGTCTGACAGCAGAAATGTGAATGCAACAGATGGTGCATATGTTGGAACAATCGCACCCGATGGAGCTGCTGCAGCTGCAGGTCTTAAAAAAGGAGATGTAATTAAAAAAATCAACGAAGTCCCGATTACTTCGTGGAGCGAACTACAAGGAACCATCGCTTCATTAAATGCAGGTGATAAAATTTCAATTCAATATAGAAGAGAGGGTAAAGACTATACAGCTTCTGCTACTTTAAAAGCAGAACAGGGTAATTATGGAAATCTTGCCGCCAACTCACTCGGCGAGTTATTGGGTGCAGAACTGGAAAATGCAGATAAAAAAATTACACAGCGAAACGATGCTGAGGGTGGCATTCGCGTAAAACGTATTTTAAAAGGAGGCCCACTCAGTAGAACAAGAATGCAAGAGGAGTTTATCATTACAAGCATTAATGGGGTACCCGTAACAACCATAGAGGAATTAAGTAGAGCTATTGCATCCTCGCGTAGCGAAAACTTAAATCTGGAAGGGTTTTACGATGGCTACGAGGGACTGTACCGCTACCCTGTGATGCTGACTCAGGAAGAAGAGTAATTACTTTTCATAGACAAGATACTCCCAAGCCTGCATTTCAAAAGGTGTATTTCCTTTGAAATCATTAGCAGCTCCTGAAAAGACATTTCGATACACGCCATTAACCCTTGGATCTGTCAGGTCAAAATGTAAATCGTTTTGGCCTGACAGATTTAATACTACCAACACTTCCTTCTCTCCATTTTTACGAAGAAAAGCAAACACTGTATTGGGAGAAGATGTTTTTATTCGATAGGTCTTACTAGTGGGATCACCCGCTTTCAGGGCAGGATGTGTTTTTTTCAACCGAGTGAGAGTTGTATAAAAAGACTTGAGATAGTCGGCATCAGGCCCCTTTTCAAACAAATCTTTCTCAAAAAATAAAATTCGCTTACGGTTTCCCAACTCCTGCCCAGAATAGAGCAGCGGAACACCATTCCACGTGATGCTAAAAACAGCCAAAGCACGAGCCATTTCACCATACTTTTCATACTCTGTTCCGTTCCAGCTGTTTTCGTCGTGGTTGGTGGTAAACCACGCACGCAAGGTTGAATCACCCATTGCATCATACTTATCTAATACAGCGTAAAGTGAATCAAGCGCCCATCTTTGCTGGTAAAAATCTTTTGCACGATGCATCCATGTCCAAGTATAACTCGCATCAAAAGCCTGGCCATACTCCGGTTTTTCCAACTCGTCATATTCTCCAAACCAAAACAAAGGCTTCAGTTGATCTAATTCAGTACGCGCCTCTTTCCAGAAATCTAATTCTACCCAAAAAGCAAGATCACAGCGAAATCCATCAATATCAAAGTTTGTAACCCAGTACTTCATTGCATCAATCATCGCACGTCGTAAAGCAGAATTTGAAAAGTCCAACTCAATAATATCATCCATCCCGGATGCAATTTGAAATGTTCCTGTTGTACTATCTTTTAAGTAGTAATCAGAATGGAGTTTGGTCCATTGATGATCCCAGCCTGTATGATTAGCCACCCAATCAATAATAATTTTAAAGCCCAATTGGTGTGCCTGCGCAACCAATTGCTTGAAATCCTCCGCAGTCCCAAACTCAGGATTGATACTAGTGTAATCCGAACAAGCATAATAGCTACCAAGACTACCTTTTCTTTTTAGCTTGGCAATGGGCGTCAAGGGCATAAACCATAAAGTTTCTACTCCCAATTCTTTCAAACGGGGTAGCTCCTGCATGAATGCCAGCATAGTTCCCTGGGAAGTGTATTGTCGAAGATTTACCTCGTAAATAGTGGTATGTCCTACCCAATCGGGGGTCACAAAAGGTCCATTCATGTTGGTTATTTTTTCGGGTACAGCCTCTTGTCGAGGCATGAGCTTACATGACAGTAAGAAAAAAGAAAACACTAGTGCAAAAAGGCGAAAATACATAGCGTTATTTTTAGCAATATACAAAAAAGAGGGACCTTATCTTTGCAACATGAAAAGCTTTGACGTACCGATCATTTATCGAAGTCCGTTGATCAGTGCGATCAAGAAGAAAAGGAAAGAGCAGGATCGGATGAAAAAAGATTTTACTCCTACCCTGCTTGATTTTGGCCCCCTCCAAATTTCGCTGTCCAGACACTTTGGCTTTTGTTATGGCGTAGAAAACGCAATTGAAATTGCTTTCCGCACCCTTGAACAAAATCCTGGGAAGCGCATCTTTTTACTGAGTGAAATGATTCACAATCCCCAGGTGAATGCTGATTTGCAAGCGAGAGGTATTCGTTTTTTACAAGACACAAGTGGACGCACGCTAATTCCTTTTGAGGAACTTAATAAAGAGGATATTGTACTTATTCCAGCATTTGGCACCACGCTTGAAATCGAAACTCTGCTTCGCGCAAGAGGAATTACAACAGAATCGTACAACACAACCTGCCCCTTTGTTGAAAAAGTATGGAACCGAAGTGAGGCGATAGCAAAAAAGAACTTCACTGTAATTATACATGGCAAACCAACGCATGAGGAAACTAGAGCTACATTTTCTCATGCTGCGGCACATGGACCAGCCATGGTGATTAAAGATATGGAGGAAGCCATACAGTTAGCCGCATTCATACGAGGCGATAAACCAATTGCTGAATTTTATTCATCCTTCGAAAAACAATATTCTGTAGACTTTGATCCTATCGCAGACTTAAAACGGATTGGCGTGGTCAATCAAACTACCATGCTGGCCAGTGATACGCAAGCAATCGCCGACTTTTTGAAAAAAACAATTGTAGACAAGGAAGGTAGCGAGGAACAAGTGGCTGATACTCGTGATACACTTTGTTATGCCACCTTAGATAATCAAACGGCTGTGCAAGGAATGTTACAACATGAAGCAGACTTGGCAATCGTGGTGGGCGGATACAATTCCTCCAACACTTCGCACTTGGTTGAGCTGTGCGAGCTTACGCTACCCACGTATTATATTGAAACAGCACAAAAGATTCTTAACGATACATCGATTCAGCATTTTGATCTTCATCAACATGCTGAAAAAGTTACAACTGACTTCTTGCCTAGCAAAAGACCACTCCGCATTTTATTAACCAGTGGTGCCTCCTGCCCGGATGCATTGGTAGAGGGAGTGATTGAACGATTACTAACTATAGTGCCTGGAACTGCCTCCCTTGACACCGTTTTGGATATATATCAAGCGTAAAGCAGCTTGTAATACTCTTCCGCCATTCGATTACTGTCAAAAGCAAAGCGAACATCCTGCATTCCATTTTTCATCACCTGACGCCAAGTATCATAATCGTCGTAATAAAGCGGAAGAATCTCCTTTTCTAAAATATCGTAAAGCTTGTTTAAGTCATATTCATCCTGCTCATGAACCGCCATGTTATCGTAGTCAGCTTTTGGAACTACAAAACCATTGTGTCCATGATTGATGAATTCTGGAATCCAGCCATCATCTGTTGAAAAATTAATAGCCCCGCTCATAGCAGCTGTCATTCCGCTAGTACCAGAAGCCTCCCGGGGAACGCGAGGATTATTGAGCCAACAATCGGCAGCCTGTTTCATGCGCTTGGACAAAGTAAGTTCGTACCCGATTAATACCGCCATATTCTTGTGCTGTTTGCTCAAATGCACCAGCTGATTGAATTCACTGATGGCAGGATGGTCCATGGGGTATGGTTTACCAGCCCAAATTAACTGGACAGGATAACGCTTATTGGACATCAACTTAGCAAATCGCTCTTCGTGTGTAGTAATTAAACCCGCACGTTTGTACCCAGCAAAGCGGCGTGCCCAAACGATAGTGAATACGGATGGATTAAAAATTTTTCCCGTCTGATCCGCTACAATCTCAAAAGCTCTTTTTTTCAAATACTGTTTTCGATCATCCATCCCATAATTATCGCCAGCTTCCATAAAGCGATATAACTGCTTGTCTGCCCAGTAACGCCAATTCTGTGCATTAGTAATTGATATAATAGGACAAATTCCTTTCTGCTTTTCCCACATTTTCCTTGAAACCTCTCCATGCAATTTAGAAACACCATTGGAAAGACGAGCAAAACGAAGGGCCGCCAGTGAGTGATTGAACTGATCTGCCTGGTCGCCAATCAATTCTTTAACCTGCTCAACGGTTAACCCGCAGAAATAGCTCATACGATGACAGAGATAAATATCATGCTTCTCGTTTCCTGCTTCCTCAGGGGTGTGTGTAGTAAACACCACCCTCTTCTTTACTTCCTCCAAATTGTGATCAAACTTTCTAAATAAATAAAACGCCGCAGATATTGCATGCGCTTCATTAAAATGATAACGCTCAGGTTGAAATCCTAATAAATCAATCAATTTGGCCCCTCCTACTCCCAACAAAATGAATTGAGCAACTTTGGTAGCTACATTGGCATCATAGAGGCGGTGTGTAATAGTTTGCGAAACGTAATCGTTCTCGGGTAAATCGGTGGTCAATAAAAATAAAGGAGCCGTCTTGAATGTTTCGGGATTTAGATATAACGCTTTTACCCAAACAGGATGTTCATGAATCGTAACCTGAAATTTAATGCCCGTATCCTCAAGAAAACTATACTCTTTTTCATGCCAGGTAACATTAAGGGTTTGGTCTTGGTTGCGAGCTTGATCATAATAGCCATACTTCCAAAGTATTCCGACCCCGATCATATTCTGCTGTAACTCATATGCACTTCTTAAGTGCGATCCAGCTAAAAAACCTAAACCACCACTGTATATTTTCAGCGGCTGATGGACCGCAAATTCCATTGAAAAATAGGCAACACTTTTACTAAACCGCTCTTGAAGGGTGTAGGGAACTTTATAGGGAGAAAAACTCATAATGTGTCTTTTTTACACGAAGCTGCAATTTAGCTTTTCTTTTTTACTCGTGGCGTTTTTTTACGCACAAATGAACCATCAAAGAGACAACCTGCACTTCGACGAGATCCACAGTTCTGCTCTTGTATACGAACACCATTGCTAGAAAATACAAATTGCAATACACAAGGGTCACCAGCCTGTCTGTATTCTGCCTTCGTTGAAGATGTCCAAAATGCCTCGCCTTTTAATTCGCCACTACAATCCCCGTTTCTTTTTTCAAAATGAATAAAAAAGGCAATACGGTCTTGCTTTCTTCCATCACGAATGGAAACAAGATTCATTTTTCCCTGGGTATAATCGGCTGAAAACTTGCGGAGCGCTGGTAATGTATCAATAGGATTTATCAAGTCTTCAACTTTATCCTCCAGGGCTTCGGTCATAATCAATGTAAACTGTTTGGCAGCTTCGTTATAAACATAAACTGCCTTTCCCTCACTCAATGTACCATCTGCATTCTTTCGTACTTGCAAAAGAGAGAAAAGAAATTTTCTATCAATGAGTAAGGATTGCTGAATACCCTTTTTGGGTAACGGGTAAAAGAAGGAAGTGGATGACTGATAGGCTAATTCATTATCAAAAATCAGAATCCAAAGCATACGCTTTGAGCGGCTGGATAAATGAATCAAAATGTAGGTTTCACCATCCGGGACTTCAATTTTTCCAATTGCATGAAACTGGGGTCTTTCTTTTTTGGTAGTGACAGAACGCAAAACAGAATCAGGTAGGATGGCGCTTAATACAGGTGTGCTGATTAATAAGGAATCTGAAAACTTTTTTGTTAAAATAGAATCAGCAATTGTAAAGGGCCGAGAAACCGGAGTAAAAAAAGCAATAAAATCTGTTATGGAAACTGGAGCCTCCCCGGAAAGCAAAACTTTTTTCTTTTCACCACATCCCGCTCCAAGCAATAGTAAAAAAATGGACAGTATCTGTAGCTGCTTACTAAACATGGAACTCAATTTACCCCCTTTATTTGGATATGCAATTCTTTACATACTAGGCACAATTCAGTAATTTTGATGGGCAGCAATCAGATAAGTGCCATGGAACAATTACAACAATTTTTTTCAAGTATCGGCCCCATATGGGCCGCCTTATTGGCCACTACTTTCACTTGGCTAGTTACTGCGCTTGGCGCCTCTCTTGTATTTTTTTTCAAATCGATGAGTAGAGCCATCTTGGACCCCATGTTGGGCTTTACGGGAGGTGTAATGGTGGCAGCTAGTTTCTGGTCTCTTTTAAATCCTGCCATAGAAATGTCTGAGTCAATGTACCCGGGATTAAAATGGATGCCGGCAGCAGTTGGATTTTTTGCTGGCGCAATGTTCATTTTTTTACTTGACAGGTTCACTCCACATCTGCATATCAATTTTGGCATTGAAGAAACTGAGGGAGTAAAAACCAAACTGCACAAAACCACCTTGCTGATCCTGGCAATTACCTTACATAATATTCCTGAAGGCTTGGCAGTAGGTGTACTGTTTGGTGCGGCCTCCTTAGGTATGGAAAATGCATCACTGGTTGGTGCTATTACATTAGCCATTGGGATCGGAATTCAAAACTTTCCCGAAGGAATTGCGGTTTCTATGCCCCTACGGCGTCATGGCGTAAGCCGATTTAAAAGCTTCTGGTACGGCCAACTTTCTGCTATTGTTGAACCTGTGGCTGGAGTAATCGGAGCCCTCGCTGTTGTATATGTACAACCTATTCTCCCCTTTGCACTAGCCTTTGCAGCCGGTGCCATGATTTTTGTGGTAGTAGAGGAGGTTATTCCCGAGACACAACGAGACCGATATACAGACCGTTCCGTAATGGGCTTCATACTAGGATTTCTAGTGATGATGATTCTAGATGTGGCCTTGGGTTAATGTTGGTATATTGCGAACCCAGAAAACCATAAAATAAATTGTATGTCAAAAAAAATCAAAGTTGAAAACCCGGTTGTAGAGCTTGATGGCGATGAGATGACCCGGATTATCTGGAAATTTATTAAAGACAAATTAATTACCCCCTATCTGGATGTTGACATCAAATACTTTGACCTAGGAATTGAGTACAGAGACCAAACTAATGACCAGGTTACAATTGATGCGGCAGAGGCAATAAAAAAATATGGTGTAGGTATCAAATGTGCCACCATTACTCCCGATGAAGCTCGTGTAAAAGAATTTTCTCTGAAACAAATGTGGAAAAGCCCCAATGGAACTATCCGTAATATTTTGGATGGTACCGTATTCAGAGAACCAATTGTAATCAGTAATGTACCCCGTTTAGTAACGAATTGGACAGCTCCTATCATAGTTGGAAGACACGCTTTCGGCGATCAATATCGCGCCACGGATACAGTCATAAAAGGGAAAGGCAAACTCACGATGACATTTACTCCTGAAGATGGAAGTACTCCACAGACTTTTGAAGTTTATAATTTCAAGGGAGACGGAGTAGCCATGGCTATGTATAATACGGAGGAAAGCATCCGAGGATTCGCACGGTCTTGTTTTAATATGGCACTTAGCAAAAAGTGGCCGTTATATCTTTCTACAAAAAATACGATTCTAAAAAAATACGACGGACGATTCAAAGATATTTTTCAAGAAATCTTTGAACAGGAATTTAAAACTTCTTTTGATGCTGCTGGTATCGTATATGAGCACCGGTTGATTGACGATATGGTAGCTAGCGCACTAAAATGGAATGGCAATTTTGTGTGGGCTTGTAAAAATTACGACGGAGACGTGCAAAGCGATACGGTTGCGCAAGGATTTGGCTCACTCGGACTCATGACCTCTGTTTTGATTACCCCCGATGGTAAAACCATGGAAGCAGAAGCTGCACACGGAACAGTTACGCGCCATTATCGCGATCACCAGGCGGGCAAGCCAACTAGTACCAATCCCATTGCCAGCATTTTTGCATGGACCAGAGGGTTGGCTTTCCGTGGCAAACTTGATAATAATGCTGAGCTCATTAGTTTTTGCGAGAAACTTGAGCAAGTATGTATTGAAACCGTAGAATCCGGAAAGATGACTAAAGATCTTGCAGTATGTATTCATGGCAATAAAGTAAAGCACGTCGAGCATTATCTATATACTGAGGAATTCCTAGAGGCTATCAATCAAAATTTGCAAAGAAAGCTTGGCTACTAAAAAGAGACAGGGATATATCAGCTGGGACGAGTACTTCATGGGTGTTGCCCTATTGTCTGCACGCCGCAGTAAAGACCCGGGCACACAAGTGGGAGCTTGCATTGTCAATCCGCAGCATAAAATTGTAGGAGCCGGTTATAACGGACTTCCAGCAGGTTGTAACGACGATGAATTTCCTTGGGATAAACAGGGCGGTTTTCTCGACACTAAATACGCCTACGTATGTCATGCTGAACTAAACGCAATCCTTAATAACATTGGCATGTCCTTGCAAGGTTGCAGAATTTACACGGCTCTTTTCCCTTGCAATGAATGCGCAAAGGCTATCATACAATCAGGTATAAAGGAGGTGATTTATTTATCTGATAAATACAATGATCAAGACAATGTCATTGCTTCCCGAAAAATGCTAGAGACCGCTGGAATTCATTGTAGAAAAGTTACCACTACCCTTACATCACTAACACTCTCCTTTGCTGAAGGAGATGTATAAAAAAAGCCCCGCTAGTGCGGGGCTTCAAAATATCAATAAATAGGTTAAATGCGGAAGTGAGCAAACGCTTTGTTGGCTTCAGCCATACGATGCGTATCTTCTTTCTTCTTGAAAGCAGCGCCTTCTCCTTTGCTAGCAGCAACAATTTCATTGGCTAATTTATCAGCCATGCTACGACCATTGCGCTCGCGGCTGTAACGAATCAACCATTTCATGCTAAGCGAAATACGACGATCGGGACGTACTTCAGAAGGAATTTGGAAGGTAGCACCACCGATACGACGGCTACGTACTTCTACAGCAGGAGCCACATTAGCAAGGGCTTTTTTCCAAACTTCATATCCATCTTCACTGGTTTGCTTTGCAACTTTTTCCAGTGCAGCGTAGAAAATAGTAAATGCGCCACTCTTTTTTCCTTCCCACATAATGTTATTCACAAAACGTGTAACGAGCTTATCGTTGAATCGAGGATCTGGGGCTAAGGGAAGTTTTTTGGCTTGTGCTTTACGCATGGTATTGTACTATTGAAAATTCTTGAATTACTTTTTGGCTTTTTCTTTCTTGGTACCGTATTTAGAGCGGCTCTTCTTACGATCTTTTACACCGGCAGTATCCAGTGAACCACGAACAATGTGATAACGAACACCTGGAAGGTCCTTCACACGACCACCACGAATCAATACGATGGAGTGCTCTTGTAAGTTGTGTCCTTCTCCGGGAATGTAGGCGATAACCTCGACTTTATTAGTGAGACGAACTTTTGCCACTTTACGTAACGCAGAGTTTGGCTTTTTGGGAGTTGTTGTGTACACCCTGGTGCAAACACCACGGCGTTGCGGACATTGATCAAGTGCTCTAGATTTACTCTTAGCCTTGATAATTTCACGTCCTTTTCTTACTAACTGTTGAATAGTAGGCATTCTTGACCCTTATTTTTGGGAGAGCAAAGGTAAAGATGACGCACTGAACCACCAAAAAATGAAAACTGTTTTTTCCTAACCCCGGAGGCGGGTGATTTTAATGCAAAAAACTGATTTCCAGCGCTTAAAAGCGGGGGCAGGAAAGGTAGCGAATCGGCCTACCCGATTTTCGGCCCGTGTAAGAAACTGAAACCTCCAAACTGCTGGTTCCTGGAAGCGCTTTTCCTATTTGCCCGGCAGCAACATCATAGGCCACTCCAAATACCCATTGCTGGTAACCCAATCCCAGGTATGGAACCACTGCATCATTGAAGCGGTAGTTAACTCCTGCTACCAAATCTGTGGTGGAAGCAAATGGCGTTCGGATAGACAATCCGGCCATTTGCTCCATAGCCGTGCCTTGCTTTGTAAGCAGAAACTGCGGGGTCACTGAAAAACGTTCAGAGAGCGCCCATTGAAATCCTCCATGAGCTACCAGACGCATTGGTAAGGATTGAGCAACAGATTGTGTCACAAAAGGATCTTGTGGACGATTTAGATGAAACGCTGCTATACCTCCAAAAAAACGTACCGGGCGAAGTTCTCTTGCATCAGCATATGAAATTCCTGCTCCAATATCAAGGTCACTGGAAGAGGTTCGCTGGAGCTGATCGGCACTAGACACTCCAGGGTCATAGCCACTAATTGAATTCCATTGATCGCCAAATTGAAAATTACTCGGATTAAATCTCCTAGCCAGTGCACCAACCTGAATTCCGAATGTAATCTGCTGATTATCGTCTTCTCCAAAACGAACACCACTGTATGCGATGGTTAAATAACCATGCTGATAGTGATACCCTCCATCCCCTGCTGATTGATCCAGTAGGTTGATCCCAAAATTTAAATTCTTAGGAGTAACTATATCAGCTGATAGTCCCTTTGTGAGATAAGGGGTCATCACCTGGCTCCATTGTGTTCTAAAAACGGCATTGGCACGAAAATCTCCTTCATTCACTCCAGCCAATCCCGGATTGATACCAAGAGGATACGCGTAGAACTGTGAAAAGTGCGGATCTGTCTGTGCCATTATTTTCAAACACAATCCACTGAACAAAAGAAAAAATAGTATGAACCCTCTTTTCATGTTAGTGAATTAAATTGATTGAACCTTTCTTGTTTACAATAGTTCCATCCTGACGGACCACCTTCAATATATACGCATAGACACCCACGGGTTGAAGTTTTCCTTTATGCTTTCCATCCCAACCTTGAGCAGGATCAGTTGTTTGAAAAATAACTTGGCCCCACTGATTGAAAATACGGAAGTCAATTGTGTTTATGTAGTTTCCAAATACTTTGACAAGATCATTCTTTCCATCGTTGTTTGGGGTGAAGGCATTGGGGACAAAAATTTCGCGTGTGCTCAAGGTTGTTCCAGAAACAGGACCCGCCGGTAGACTTGTTTCACAAATTTTTGCGCCGATCGCTCGAACTAATATAGCAACGGTGGTATTACCAGGCAATCCATCAATAGTATGACTCAACCCAGCTGCGCCACTGCTAGGCGTACCAAATGTGCTGCCTCCATTTGTACTGATCTGATAGCCCGTAGCTCCCGTAACGGCAGGCCATGAAAACGTTAAGGATGAAAATGAAATTGCATTTACCGTTACCACAGGGGTTGCCAAACGAGGTATCAAGGTGACCTGTATAGGAACTCTTAAAGCACTTATACATCCAGCCGTACTAAAACCCTCGACATACCAAGTAGAAGGAGCGGATACCCCAATTAGTGAAAAATTATAGCCGGTTGCAACTGGCGAACCTCCTGTTTGCGTGGGATACCAACGATAAGTGACCGTTGCAATATTCACATTCTGAACTTGCAAGGTTATATCAGCGCCGGGGCAAACACTCACATTACTAAGCTGCGCATCTGGTGGAATAGAATTGATGTTTACCGTTGCAGTGGCTCGGCTATCACTGATGCAGCCGGCCGAACTAGCAGCCTCCACATAGAAAGTTGCCGGAGCTGTAACAGCAGTCAGCGAATAAGAATTACCGGTTTGTAGCGCAGTCCCTCCCGTTGCAGCAGCATACCAATGATAAGTCAAAGCAGGAGACGGTGCATTTACTGCCAACACTGCATTAGCACCGCTGCATACAGAGACTGGATTCACAACAGGTGTTGCTGGTTTATTTTGTACTTGCACTGTTATCTGTGAAGCCGCACTGCAACCCAATGCATTAGTAGCTGTAACAATATAGGTAGTAGTGGCAGCTGGAGAAACAGTTTGACTGGCTCCTGAAAGACTACCCGGTGTCCATGTAAAATCAGTTAGTACACCTGCGCCAGCATTCACCCCTAATTGTGTAGAACTTCCCACACAAATAGAAGCAGGAGTAGCAGTAGCATTAATGGTTGCATTATTATTCAATGCAATAGTTCCATTAAAAAATGCAGTACAACCTGCGGCATCTGTAATAGTGCAATTGTAATTTCCTGGAGGCAAATTGGAAGCAGTAGCAGTGCTTTGCACAGGAGCTGTATTCCAAGAGAAATTATAAGGACCAGCTGAACCCGTTACATTCAGCGCAATACTACCGTTGGGACCGTTGCAGTCAGAAGCTATAATAGTCGGAGTGATAGTTTGAGAAAATACAATACCCGATGCTGCCATGATTACCGCGTTGGGAAAAGGCGCATTGGCTCCGGTTGATACATTGCTGATACGAATTTTTTCTAATTGCTTGGCACGATCCACGCAATTGAGAACAATTTCAATATAGTAAAGGCGCGGGTTGTTTGCAGTAACCCCATCAGCTACAAAGGGACCTGTTGCGGTTCTAGTGACACGTCCAAAACCCTGTGCTACTATATTGCTGGCCCCATTGAACCAATCTGATAAAACATAATTAGTGAGGTAGGGCGAAAAGGAACCGTCTGAAAATGCCAAACCAATATTAATGGTGCTAGCTTGCTCCGCTGAAAATGCCAGCAAACGAATCTTAGCATAGGAGGCAGGAGCAACTGCTGTTAATTCAAATGTTTGGTTTCTTTTGACAAAAAGCGCATTACTACTAGTGTAGGAGGCTAATTGGTAGGAATCACCTGCATTTGTCAAAATGCCATTATCAGGAAGTCCACCAGCTATAGAAGCAAACGCAGCAAATGCACTACTGTACATTACTTTGTTTGAGCTAGTCAGCCCATCTATTTCCATGGTAGTGGTGGCTAACGGACTAGGCCCAGCTTCTGCGATAACATCCTGAGAAAATCCCGACAAAGCAATGGGTGTAAATTGACCCTTTGCTACAATGTTCTGCAAGAGAAGAATGATAGTAAGAAAGTAGATTCGTACAGTCAAGTGTTGGTGTTTGCGTTTAAACACCGAATATACTTATTCAATTTGAACTTAAATAACCGGAATCATCCAACCATGTGTATCTGCTATTCTGCCCTCGCGGATAGCTGCCAGTTTATTTTTAAGTGAAGGCGCTACCTCCCATTTGTTGATATCAAATTGCAATGCGTGATCCTTATAGCACAATTCCTTGATTAGGGAAACTGTTGCAGCTGTACCTGTGCCAAATACTTCACGAAGCTGACCGGCCTGATAGGCAGCAAGCACTTCGTCCATTCCCAAATTTCTTTCCTCGACTGTTAGCCCCATTTCCTCCAGCAAGGTCATAATACTCATACGAGTAACACCACCCAGGATAGTTCCTTCTTCCAAACCTGGTGTAATGGCTTTATTGCCAATTATAAAGAATACATTCATGGTGCCACACTCCTGCACATACTTGTGTTCATAAGGATCTGTCCAAAGAACTTGATCATAACCTTTCAATTTTGCCTGTGCTGTTGCATACATGGCTCCTCCATAATTTCCTGCAGCCTTTGCATACCCCACTCCTCCGCTTACAGCGCGTACATACTTTTCTTCTACCCAAATTCGCATAGGAGCGCTATAATAGGGCCCAGTCGGGCTTAGAATTATCATGAACTTATACGTATCGGATGGACGAACACCAATCATTTCGTCCGTAGAAAACATAAACGGACGTATGTAAAGTGAGTGATCAGGATAGGCGGGAATCCAGTCCTGGTCCAATTTTACCAATTGCAGCATACCATCCATAAAAAGTTCGACAGGAACTGTCGGCATTTGCATGCGTTCAGCTGAAGCGTTGAATCGCATAAAATTGTCATGCGGACGGAAAATAAAGGGTTTGGAATGCTGATCTTTATATGCTTTTACTCCCTCAAATATTGCCTGCCCATAATGTAAAGCTGCCACGGAGGGGGCAAGTGACAAGGAAGCATAAGGACGAATGGAAATCGAAGTCCATTTGCCATCTGCATAGTCTGCTTCTAACATATGATCCGTAAAGTGTTTGCCAAAAGGCAGGTTCTCCAATGAAAGCCCCTTTAACTTGCTTTGTGCAATGGGAACGATAGGAATATCCAGCGCAGCAGTCATAATTCACATAAATTTACAGGGCAAAGAAAATGAAAAAAACTAACACTCATTAGTATATTTTTACCCAGCTATGTCCATCAATCAAATAGTGCTCACCCCTGAGATTATAGCTGAACTTTTTAAAGAAAGTTTGGTAGGAAATAAGGAAATACTATCAGCTGGACCTAAAAAAACTGAATCAAATTCTAGCCAAGTCCAAACAAAGTTTTTAGGTAAGCACAAAAGTAAAATCCTTGTAGTAGTTCATGAACCGCAAGCCGTCTTCCTGCAAGATACCCAACTAGCCTACCTGACACGTATCTTAAACGCATGCCGCTTAACAATGGAGGACATTGCATTGATCAATAGTGCAACGCTGCAGGATTTCAATTACCGGGCCCTACAACAAGAATTTCCATCCAACTTTGTGCTACTCTTTGGCGTAACCCCTACTCAATTACAACTCCCCATTGATTTTCCCTTATACCAATTACAAAAATTAGAGCGAACCACTTTTTTACAAGCTCCCACCCTTGAACAAATCGAACCATCAAAATCCGACAGAGAAAAACTTTGGGAATCGTTAAAAAAATACTTTGATGTCTAACGCTAGCCGCCAATTAATTTTTGCAACCAACAATCAGCATAAAGCAAATGAGATCAATTCCATTCTAGGAACAGCTTTTAAAATTTGTACGCTTCGTGAGGCCGGTCTAGAAATCGATATCCCAGAACCACATGACACCTTGGAAGAAAATGCAAGGGAGAAATCGCTCACTATCTACAAACTAAAAAACTGGGACTGCTTCAGTGAGGATACGGGTCTTGAAGTGGATGCATTAGGAGGAGCCCCCGGCGTTAAGAGTGCAAGGTACGCGGGAGACCATTGCAGTACGGAGGACAACATCAATAAATTATTAAGTGAGTTAGCTGACCAACAAAACAGAAAAGCCAGGTTCAGAACTGTTGTTTCACTGATAGAGAAAGGAAAAGAGTACCAATTTGAAGGAATTTGCGAAGGTACCATAGGATTTACAAGAAGCGGTGATCATGGATTTGGCTACGATCCCGTTTTTATTCCTGATGGCGCCACCAAGAGTTTTGCATCCATGAACTTGGAGGAAAAAAACAAATATAGCCACCGCAAAAAAGCTGTAGAAAAACTAGTAGCGTTTCTGAATCATAAATTATAAATCATGTCTTCCTTAAAACAGTTATTTCCATCAACATTTCAATATGCCTGCCAATTTCCTGTTCGTATTACCGACATCAACTATGGTGGCCATGTTGGTAATGACCGATTATTGGTCTTTGCGCATGAAGCTCGAATGCAATTTTTACAAGAGTATGGATACAGCGAAATGGAATTGGATCAAACATCGCTCATGCTCACGAAGGCTACGCTAGAAATCAGAAAAGAACTATTTTTTGGGGACCAATTATCCATTGCTGTGCAGGCCCTGCATTTTACAAGCAAAGGATTTGACCTTCTCTATAAAATTGAAAAAATATCTGATGGCCAACCTGTACTAGCTGCCATTGTTTTAACTACGATGCTTTGCTATGATTATAAAAACAAAAAAGTAGCACTACTCCCCGACCAGGTCCTTCAGCGCTTGTCCGTTTGATTCCAGATTTTCCAGCTTTCTTCAGCCTGGATTTGCAAAAGCTCGGCTCCATTTTTAATTCGGGCGCCACGCTCTAACCCTGCTTTTAAAAAAGAAGTACAAGAAGGATTATACACAAGATCGTACAAGGTATGACCAGCACCCACTGATTCATAAGGGATAGGAGGACATCCTTCCACAGCAGGATAAGTTCCTAATGGAGTTGTGTTAATCAATAGCTGGTGGGCTTGAATATCTGAAGCAGTCAATTCATTAAATGTTTTATTAATTCCATCTTTTGCAGTTCGCCCTACAACCGTGTAAGGTATCCCGAGCTTCTTTAACACATAAAAAACCGCTTTGGCAGCTCCTCCATTTCCAAAAACCATGGCTGCTTGTATGCGTGGCTGCAAGAGAGGTAATAAAGATTGCTCAAAACCAATACAATCCGTGTTATAGCCCTCGCAGTTACCATTACGAATGCGAATGCAATTGCACGCATTCAGCCCTTCGGGAATAAATGAGGTCGATAAAAAGGGCAGTACTGCTTCTTTATAAGGAATAGTAACATTCAATCCCTTCAGAGACGGATATTCTGCTAATAGATCCGGAAGGAGCTCTATTTTCTCCAGCGGAAAAAGTTGATATTGGCAATCATTATTTTTTTCCCGACTAAACTTTTCAGCAAAATAGCTTGCTGAAAAAGAGTGGGTCAATGGTTGGCCAATCAGACCAAATAGGCGCATATCTCCTATTTGCTTTTATCTAGATAAAAATGAAAGGTATCTCCACGCAGACCAATTCGCATTGCTTCGAGCGGGATCACTTCCGTTGGAGCAATATTTCCAAGGTTTGCATTACACCCCAATAATTCAATAAAATAAAGTTGCTGGGCTTTTTGAGGCGCTTCCCAAATTATTCGTTCTCCGGGAATTTGAGTGAGTATCTCTTGAACCAACCCTTCACGCACCTCTCCACTTCCTCTGTAAATTCCCACATTGCCTGCTTCTCTCGCTTCCGCAATCACATAACTAGAGCCTGCTTCCAACTCAGCACGCATTAATTCAATCCACTTATAGGGAGGAATAATATGTGCCGCATCCTTACTCCCCACTTCACTTAACACGGTTCCGTACTGGGTAAGTTTTTCAATGTATCCACACTTCTCCGTATGTGGAATAGTAATGGACCCGTCACTAACTTCCATATAGCTTATTCCATATTCTTTACAGATCCTTATATAATCTTCAAATTGATTGCGTATTAAAAATGCTTCAAATAAAGTTCCACCAAAATAGACAGGGATTTTATAGGACTGATAGAGTTCAATTTTTTCCCGCAGGTTTGGTGAGACATAAGAGGTTCCGAAACCAAGTTTCACAATATCAACATGCGGGTAGGAAACACTCATGAAATTGCGCGCCTCTTCGGTGCTAAGCCCTTTATCCATTACCATGGTTAGTCCTGATTGGCGTGGTTTTGTCAAACGATCGGGCATCTGACTGAGTTCGTAATTCATACGGTTGTATTAATAGGAATTGAAGGCACAAATTTACAGGGAAACTAACTATTTACACAGCTATCGTTTGCGTTTAAACTTAGCAAGCAGTTCTACTACTTGTGTTAGCTGCATCACAGAGGGACGCAATGATAATAACTTCTTGGCCTGTCGTGGATCTTTCTCAAGCGCCTCCTCCAGTTGCTGGAGCGCTTCTTTATTTCTATCAGCACCAAAAAGCGCAGCGACTTTGTAATAAAGAAAAACAACCTTCCCTTTTGTGGCTTGTAAGGCCAGATTTGCCTGTCTCAATACTTCTTCCCAAGCTTGCTCTGCATATAAGCAATGAATCAAAGCTTCCCAACCACCAATTTTTTTAGGCTTGGCTTGTAAGGCAATCAGGTAATGCTCCACTGCTTCTTGCATACGAGAAAGCTGCTCACAACATTGTCCTGCTAGCAGTTGAAAATCATAATCGTTTCGAAACATCCGTAAAGCCACTCCCACCTGCTTGTATGCTGCACTCCATTGGGCTTCCGCATAGTAGGTACAGGCAATTTTATAGAATAACCGACTATCGTCCTTGCGCAAATGGGAAGCTTTTCTGTATTGCAAACGAGCCAATGCCGGCTGTTTGAGTTTTTCATAGCAAAACCCAATAGCCTCATAGATTATATCCTCCGGTTTAGCCAACTCATGAACCCTTTCCAACACTTCAATTGCATCTTTATATCGATGTAGACGTATATAGGCATCCCCCATATTACGGTAGGCGTAATCAAATTTATCCTCAATGGCAACGGCATACTTATAGGCGTCAATTGCCTTTTCGTACAGTTTTAAACCCTGATAAGCGGCCCCCAAATTAAACCAAGCCAATTCGCTGAAAGGATGCTCGTCGATGATTTCCTGATGTAACCGTATCCCTTCCTCGTTCCGACCTGTAAAGTCAGTCCAAAAACAAATTTTATAGAGCGCTTCTTCATTGAGTGGATCCACGGTCAACACCTCCTTTAAACAATCAAAGACCTTGTCAAAATCCTCATAATCGTCATAGACATCGGCCAACTCAAAAAGTAACTCTACTTTTTCTTCTCCTTCAAACTGCCCTAACGCTTTCTCCAGAAGATGGACGGCCTTTTCGGGTTGATCTAAGGCCAAATAAGCATCAGTTCTCAAAATGAAAATATTGATATCTCGGCTGTCCAAAATTTCGGCCTGATCTAAAATCCGCAACGCCTCCTTGTATCTTCGGTGCAGCACTAGTACATCTGCCTTTCTGATTAAAAGTGCAGAAGAATAGGGGTAACGTTCTACTGCCAACTGGGCTGCCTCTAATGCCTTGTCAGGTAATTCGTTTTGCTGAAAATATTCAATTACCCTTTCAAAGGCCTCCTCTTCTAAAAAAGAGTGTACCCCTCCCTGCTGCAAAAGTTCGTACTGCTGAAGAAGCTCCTCCAGCTCATTTTTATCATTTCCGTTGGCGGCTGTACCCATGGTTAGAGGTTTGTATTCAACAATTTAAGATTTATATGCTCCAAAAATCAGGTATTTTATCCCCACCTGTGCATGGTCAAAAATTTACTTAATTGTAAATATTCCCCAATTATGATACCTTTGTGAAGCAGATGTTTAACTATTTACAAATAGCGAAAGAGGTTGTTCAAAAAACAATGCTACTCGGAGCAGCTGTCCTGTTTATGGTCAGCGCGTACGCCTCTTTAGGATTAGGTAAAAAAAAATCAGCTGCAGCTAGTAAAAAAATTCTCTCAAATAAAGTCGTAAACTACTCTAGCAGTTTCTCACTGAAGTCAGGCTACAATTTTAGAGGTAGTGCAATTTTGGATAATCCAACTACTCGAGTTATACAGCTTAATACCGATGTAATAACCAAACAAGGAAATTACGAATTAGCAATTCCTTTGCGTAAAACAACATTGGTAAACAAAGTAAAGATCGAGTTCGGTAATCAAACGCTACGTCCTCGTTAATCACGGTTCGATTTTTTCTCATTCCCCCATTCAATAATTCGGTATCCTTTCTCAGGTACATCAAAGTTTGCTACCTGCACGGGATTATAATTCACTTCTTTGAGCTTGAAAATCACTGGCGTTTTGCCGAATGTAGATTCATACTGCACCAACAATCCGGGGAGTTTTTTTGCAAAAAGCTGAAACTCCCTATAAATAGGCACCAGCTGCGTAGTATACCAAGCCGTCCTGGACGTTCCATCACTAAATTGAAAAATCGCTTTACTGCACAAATACCCACTGATTCGAAGGGTATCCGCCACTAATTTTAATTGCGCATCCTCATAAGACTGATTCATTTGTGTCCACTGCTCCGAGGAGAGCTTTGTAATGTAATGCTGAGCGCCATATTCTTTCAATAACACTACTTGTCCTGTCTTACCAAGAATTATGGTACTTTCCTTTCCCATAGAGGTCATTAACTCCATTCGGCTATTTACCCCTTTAATAAAACAAGTATAGCGAACGCCTTCTAGCAAATCCTGAATTGAACTATCCCCAGTTACGGCCTCCACCGAATAATGAAGCGTTGCTTCGGTTAATCGGCGTTGCGCAAAAACTGTTTGAAGAAGAACAACACTTGCTAAAAGAAGGAAATACTTTTGAAACATTTCCATGAAGTTACTGTAACAGAGGAATAACTCAGCGCTTGGGCTTATCCTGCATATCTTTTAACTTTTTCTGCTGCGCTTGCATCTGCTCCAGTTTCTCTTGCCAAGAAGATTTCGGTTTGGGCTTTTTACGGTTTTCCTGGATTTGCAGCAAAATCTTATCGTGATCGATGATATAATTCTGAATCACAAACTGCAGGACCAGGGTAATCAAATTGGAAACTGTGTAATACCATGTTAATGCAGCCGGTAAGCTATTAAAGAAAAAGAGCATGAATACCGGGAAAATGTAGGGCATGTACTTCATCATCGGATTGCTTTGATCCGGACTCAGGCTCATGCTATAAACTGAGATTAATAAACTAGTAGCGGTGGCAAGGAAATTAAACAAGCTAAGGTGATCACCAAATAAAGGAATAGTAAACCCAAAACGTATAGGTGCATCATAGGCAGAAAGATCATTTGCCCAAAGAAAATCAGCTCCACGTAATGCAATTTCCGCATTGAAAAAACTAAACAGGGCAAAGAAAATAGGAATTTGAAGCAACGCTGGAATACAACCCCCTAAAGGATTAACCCCCGCCTCACGGAAAAGCTTCATTTGCTCCATGCTGATAGTTTGTTGATCTTCTCCGTATTTCTCTTTCAATTTGGCAATCTCAGGACGCAGCGCTTTCATCTTGGCACCACTGAGATAACTTGAATAGGTCAAGGGTGAAATTAACAGACGAATAAAAAGTGTTAGCAGTGCAATGGCAAGGCCAATATTCCCCATTGAGTTGTTCTTGAAGAAATCAAAAATGGGAACAATCACATACTTGTTGAGCGGTCGGACAAAAGCGTAAGCGCCTTGACCCAAATTGACAATTTTACCAAATTCATTGTCATATTTTTTTAACACCGTATAGTCCGCAGGGCCGTAGTAAAACTTTAGATTTACGGACGAACGCGTAGCTGCAGGAAGCTGCATTTTCATAGCAGCAGTTGCTCTAACCACCGAACCTGTGGAATCAGGAGGCAGCACCCAACTTAATTGTCCACTTGTAAAATTAGCAGGCGCTTCGAGGGCAGCAAAGAAAAAACGTTGACGTACCCCTACCCAACCAACTGGTTTTGCAAAATCAACAGTACTGCGATTTCCAATAGTGAAATAATCAAAAGCACCATCCTCCACAAACCCTACCTGTGTGTTTTGTTTTTCATAAGCAATATCTGACTCTTGTTTTAAGGCCTCATATTGCCACAAGAAAGGCATAACGCCCTGCGTAAAAAGCTGCGCAGGTGACTCAATATCAAGCTGTAGGTTGATCCGGTAATCGTTTGGATAGACCGTATATTGATGGGTTATTCGCCCTGCAAAACTTGAATCGGCAGAAGCGAGTACAAATGAAATAATTTGAGTGCCATCCGAATTCCTTTCAACCCCCTTTAAAGAAAAGAATAACTCGGCACTCGGAGCCGTACGATTCAAACCCGTATTCAAAGCATAACCAAAACGTCCAAAGTTTGTCGCTGCCAACGTCACGGGTTTGTCGTCTCCATACTGAGCATGTTCCTTCAGTATTACAGATTTAACTTGTCCACCTTTGTTGGTGAAAACAACTTTCATTTTTTCATTCTCAACTGTTTGCAACTCCTCAACACCTTGTGCAGCCGCAACAAAATATCCTGCAGCGGCTGCCCGAAGCGTACTATCTGCTTTGGCAATAGAGGTAGCTGTTGCAACTGTATCAACCAAGGGACGATTAGCCTTAGCGATAGAATCCTGAACAAATTGCTGGCGGGCTTTTGCTTTGTTGTAGGAAGCCTGTTCTAAATTGGTGTAATAGAAATACCCAAAAAACAGAACAGCAAGTAACACAAAGCCCAAAACGGTATTACGGTCAAAATTCATACGTTAGACAAGTTTGGCGATAAGAGCCGACAAAGATAAGGGAAGGCATCCGGCCCAGTTTATGAATGAAGTGGTTGAGAAGACTTCGTGAAAGGCTGCTGAGCATGCTGCAGCGCAGCTTTAATAAAATGAACAAAAATGGGCTGCGGCTCTTCTACCGTACTTTTTAACTCAGGATGATACTGCACTCCAATGAAAAAGGGATGATCCTTTAATTCAATGATCTCCACCAGTCCTGTGTCAGGGTTCCTTCCACTGGCCATCATACCCGCTTTTTCAAAATCAGCCAGGTACTTGTTATTAAATTCCCAGCGGTGGCGGTGGCGTTCGGAGATTTTTTCCTTTCCGTATATGCGGTAAGCCAGCGAGTCTTTTTCAATTGTACATGGATATGCCCCTAAACGCATCGTTCCTCCTTTTGCGGTAACCTGTTTTTGCTCATCCATCAAATCGATCACCGGATCAGATGTATCTGGATTCATTTCTGTTGAATTGGCCGACTTAAGCCCGAGCACATTACGGGCAAATTCTATCGCTGCCATTTGCATTCCTAAGCAGATACCGAAAAAAGGTAATTTTTTCTCTCGGGCATATTTAACCGCTATAATCTTTCCTTCCACACCACGATGACCAAATCCGGGAGCTACTAATAGCGCATCCAAACCTGCTAATTTTTCATTTACATTTTCGGAGGTAATAAACTCACTATGAATATTGATCACCTGCACCTGGCATTCATTGATAGCACCCGCATGTATAAAGGATTCCAAAATTGATTTGTACGCGTCCTGCAACTCAATGTATTTCCCGATCAAACCTACATTCACTTTTGCTTTAGGATATTTGAGCTTATCCAAAAAAAGTTTCCAACGAGTCAGATCAGGTTGTTGAGTACCAGTTAAATTCAATTTTTTCAAAACGGTTGTATCCAACCCTTCCCGCATCATTAATACAGGAACTTCATAAATAGTAGAGGCATCGGCCGCTTCCACAACGGCTTCAGGTTTTACATTACAAAAAAGAGCAATCTTTCTCTTAAGATCCGGACTCAACGGTCGTTCAGTTCTGCAAACGATGATATCCGGATGAACCCCTTCCTCGCTTAACATACGAACGCTATGTTGCGTAGGCTTTGTTTTTAACTCTTTAGCTGCTTTTAGATATGGGATCAATGTCAGATGAACTACTACAGTATCATGCTCGGGCAGCTCCCATTGAAGTTGTCGAAGCGCCTCCACAAATGGTAAACTTTCAATATCACCAACGGTGCCCCCAATTTCAGTGATCACAATATCATATTCACCGGTTTGTCCCAATAATTTCATTCTTCTCTTGATCTCATCGGTGATATGCGGAACTACTTGCACAGTTTTTCCCAAAAAAGCACCTTCGCGTTCTTTATTGATTACTGTTTGATAAATACGCCCTGTAGTTACGTTATTTGCTTGCGTTGTATGAATATTCAGGAAACGCTCATAATGCCCCAGATCCAGGTCAGTCTCCGCACCATCTTCAGTAACATAGCATTCCCCATGTTCATATGGATTTAATGTACCTGGATCCACATTGATGTAGGGATCAAATTTTTGAATAGTCACCCGCAGTCCTCTTGCTTGTAATAGTTTAGCCAGTGACGCCGCAACAATTCCTTTACCTAGCGAGGAGGTAACTCCTCCGGTCACAAAAATGAATTTGGAGATAGATATTTCGTTTTCCATGTATTTACCCTTAGTGACCTTCGGGCAACGATCAGCCTTGATAAAAGGGAATGTGCAAGAGGTCGTGTAAAGTTAGGAATTATCCCTTATTCATCACAACTCCAATTGCAGAATCATATTGGATTTTCCAGTCACGAACAGACCCCCAATGCTGGCCATCCAACTCTATTGATTCCTGTGTTGTTACACCCAGAAAGGTTACAGGAGTACTTCCCGTGGCGGTGAGTTGCAAGAAAGCAGCACGGTGTTGAGGGGATACTGAAACCACTACTCTACCCTGAGATTCCCCAAACCAGCAAGCATCAACACGCAACGGCTTACCATCAACTGCACGCTCTGGAGCTTTTACGGAAAAACCTACTGAACGATTGAAAGTCTTCTCCATTAAAGCCACCCATACCCCGCCTTCACTACAATCGTGTGCGCTTTCAATTACACCCGAATAAATTAAATTTTTAACAAGCCGATGCAGTGCCAGCTCTTCCTCTGCATTATAATAAGGCACTGGAGAAAGCGTGTGGCCAATTATATCTTGTAAATAAACAGAAGAGCCTAGATCATTTTGAAGCGAGCCTAGTAAGTAAATTTCGTCTCCTGCATTTTTGAAATCAAGGGTCATTTTTTTATCAACGTTTTCCAATAGCCCTACCATTCCAATCGTTGGCGTGGGATTCACAGGACCGTCAGGATTTTGATTGTAAAAACTTACGTTTCCTCCGGTCACTGGGGTATCGAACAAACGGCAAGCTTCACCCATACCCAAAATAGCTTCCTTGAATTGGTAATACACCGCTGGATCATAGGGGTTGCCAAAATTCAAACAATTGGTCACACCCAGTGGTTCTCCTCCAGCGCAAACAATATTTCGTGCCGCTTCACTCACTGCAATCATAGCTCCCTTCCTTGGATCAGCCATTACATAACGGCTGTTACAATCCGTGGTGATAGCAATCCCTTTTTTTGTTCCTTTCACCAACACAACAGCAGCATCTGATGGAGCATTGGTATTTGTATTGTTCGTCCCTACCATACTATCATACTGTCGAAAAATCCAATTCTTGGAAGCGATCGTTGGATGCGTGATTAGCTGCTGTGCTGCGGCTTTTAAATCACTGGGCAAGGCCACTGCATTTAATTCAAACTCAGCAATTTTTTCTAAATAAGCCGGTGCAGAGAAAGCTCTGTCATATTGCGGTGCACCGCCTCCTAATACTAACTCATGAGCGGGGATAGAGGCATCCAGCTGACCATTCATATAAAAATTCAAGATGCCGTCGCTGGTAACTTCTCCAATGACCGCACAAGGAAGATCCCACTTCTCAAAAACTTTTTTTACCAACTCCTCTTTGCCTTTCTTGGCTACTAACAACATTCTTTCCTGACTTTCGCTCAGTAGCAATTCCCATGTTTTCATATTGGGTTGACGAGTGGGGACCTTATCCAAATCAATACGCATCCCTACCCCTCCTTTTGCACTCATTTCTGCCGTGGAACAAATAATTCCGGCAGCGCCCATGTCTTGCATCCCTACTACCGCGCCGGTTTGAATAACTTCCAAACAAGCTTCCAATAATTTTTTCTCTTGAAAAGGATCTCCAACCTGGACAGCTGGCAACTCCTTTGCACTTTCTGCAGTAATATCTGCGGATGCAAATGAGGCTCCTCCAATTCCATCCTTACCAGTTGCACTGCCTACAAACAAAACCGGGTTCCCCTCGCCTTCTGCAGTGGCAGAAACTGTTTGCCCGGCCTTTACAATACCAACGCTCATCGCATTGACAAGTGGATTGGTATGATAACAACGATCAAAATAAATTTCTCCACCAACTGTAGGAACCCCAAAACAATTTCCATAGTGTCCAATTCCATGAACCACTCCCGCAAGTAAATGCTGCGTTTTTTCGTCCTCCAATAATCCAAATCGAAGAGAATTTAAAGCAGCAATGGGTCTTGCTCCCATCGTAAAAATATCTCGATGGATTCCTCCCACTCCAGTGGCCGCTCCTTGAAAAGGTTCAATAGCAGAGGGGTGATTATGTGATTCAATTTTAAAAACAATTCCTAAACCATCACCAATATCCATCAACCCTGCATTCTCCTCTCCGGCTTTGACTAGCATTCTTCCTCCCTCCCGGGGTAAGGTTTTCAACCACTTAATTGAATTTTTGTAGCTACAATGCTCACTCCACATTCCGGAGAAAGCACAGAGTTCATTGAAGTTGGGAGTACGACCCAGCTTTTTACAAATCAAATCAAATTCTTCGGCTGTAAGGCGGAGCTGCTCCGCCGTGGAAACGGTCACTTCCATGCAGGTTAAAAAATTGAGTTACAAAGGTATTTCACAGTATCTAGCTTCCCCACAAAAGTTGTTCCCGCAGTCTACACATTAATTTTTTATATAATATAATATTTTTTGGATAAACGCACTGAAAATAGTTGCTTTGCTGAAAATTTATCAATTATGTCTATCAGATTTCAGGCTTTAGAGAACCTAAGTAATAAAAAAAATGTGGAATTAGGTTTGCCCAATAAAACCACTAGCTTCTTTGCTTCCAATGTATTTACGGTACAAGTTGCCAGAGAATTCTTGAGTGATGAAGCTTACAAAAGCCTGAAAGCATCCATCAAAGCAGGAATGAAGATTGATCGAATTATGGCCAATCAGATTGCCAATGGAATGCGCGCCTGGGCAGAAACAAAAGGTGTGACACACTTTACGCACTGGTTTCAGCCATTGACAGGAACAACAGCAGAAAAACACGACTCTTTCTTCACATTGAAAAGTGATGGTACCGCCATTGAAGAGTTTGACGGTGCTGCTTTAATTCAGCAAGAACCTGACGCTTCCTCCTTTCCGAGCGGAGGCTTACGTGCCACTTTCGAAGCACGTGGTTATACAGCATGGGACCCTTCCTCTCCTCCCTTTGTGATTGAGATTGGAAATGGCAAAACACTTTGCATTCCTACCATATTTGTTTCATACACCGGAGAATCACTTGACTACAAAGCGCCATTGCTGAAAGCTACAGAAGCACTCAGTAAAGCCGCAACTGAGGTTTGTAACTACTTCGACAAAAACGTAAATAAAGTAAATGTTACACTGGGCTGGGAACAAGAATACTTTGTTATTGATGAGGCTTTTTATAACGCGCGTCCAGATCTAGTAATGACAGGCCGCACGGTGTTTGGAAGCGGCTCCGCAAAAAATCAACAACTGGAAGATCATTATTTTGGCTCTATCCCGGAACGCATTTACGCTTATATGCGTGACTTTGAAAACGAATCATACAAACTGGGGATTCCCCTTCGCACCCGCCACAACGAAGTAGCGCCAGCACAATTTGAATGTGCGCCCATTTTTGAGGAAGTGAGTGTGGCTGTAGATCACAATTCACTATTGATGGATGTGATGGACCGAGTAGCTCGTCGTCACAACCTTCGTGTACTATTACACGAAAAACCATTTGCAGGAATCAACGGAAGCGGAAAACATAATAACTGGAGCATGGCTACCGATACTGGTGTTAATTTATTGGCACCGGGAAAAACGCCTAAGACTAACCTCATGTTCCTGACATTTTTTGTTAACACCATCAAAGCCGTTCACGATTACGCGGATGTGCTGCGCGCCTCCATCGCCTCAGCTCCAAACGATCACCGCCTGGGAGCCAATGAAGCTCCTCCTGCCATCATTTCAGTATTTATTGGACAGTACCTGAGTAAAGTTTTAACAGATGTGAAGGAGCGGGTAACATCTAAGATGGATGAAACAGATGAAAGCTTACTCAAAATTGATATCCATAAGAGCATCCCTGAATTACTAATGGATAACACAGATCGTAATCGCACCTCTCCCTTTGCATTTACAGGGAACAAATTTGAGTTTCGTGCGGTAGGATCTTCTGCAAATTGCGCAAATCCAATGACTGTACTTAACACAATCATGGCCGCGACTTTGAAACAATTCAAATCCGAAGTTGACGCATTGATTGAAAAAGGCGAAAAGAAAGAAATTGCAATCATGCATGTGATTCGAGAGTATATTGTAAAGAGTGAAAAAGTATTGTTTGAAGGAGATGGTTATAGCGAGGCGTGGGAAAAAGAAGCGGCCAAGCGCGGTTTACCCAATGTAAAAACAACCCCCTTAGCGCTGGACGCCATGGTTACAAAAAAAGCAATGTCATTATTTGAGGATAATGGCATCTATTCACACCAGGAACTGGAAGCGCGTCATGAAATTGAGCTCGAGAAGTACATTAAAAAAGTACAAATAGAAAGCCGTATCATGGCAGAACTGGCTACCAGCCAGGTTTTACCGGCAGCTATTCGTTATCAGAATACACTAGCTAGTAATGTAAAAGGCTTGAAAGAAGCCGGACTCGCTGAAAAAAGTTACAAGAAACAGCAAGAGATACTCGAAAAAATATCAACACATATTGCTAAGATTAGCGATGCCGTAGAGAAAATGACAGAAGCACGTAAAGCGTGCAATAATCTAGAGAGCACGCGCGAGAAAGCCATTGGATACCAGTCAAAAGTTAAAGATGCATTCTTTGATGAAATTCGCTACCAAGTAGATAAACTCGAATTATTGGTGGATGATAATGAATGGAGCCTACCGAAATATCGCGAGATGCTGTTTCTCCGTTAAGGGCGATTAGCCTTTATCACGCGTAAAACATTACCGCCGAGGATTTTTTTCAATGATTGATTGGAATATCCTCGGCGTTTTAATTCTGCTGTTATTTTGGGGTACGTACTTACATCCTCCAATCCTTTGGGAACAAACCCAATTCCATCATAGTCAGCCCCGATTCCCACGTGATCTACTCCTACCAGCTTTACTACATACTCAATATGATCAACCACCTCTTTGATTCCAGGCAGATTTTTTGCTAACTCTTGCTGCACCAATAAATTGACTTGCTTCGAAAGAATTTCAGTTTCATCGCGGTATGCTGGCAATTGTTGCAACACAGTGCGGATAGAATCTTTTCCGAGACCTTCCCAATATTTTTTTGCATCAACAAATGATTTGCTGATAAATGCCGGATAGAAATTAATGCAAACTACTCCTCCATTTTTAGCAACAGCCTTGATTTGTTCATCCTTTACATTTCTAAAAACAGGACAAAGGGCCCAAACAGAACTATGGGTTAATAATACAGGCTTGCTTGTTACTTCTAACGCATCATAAAAAGTTTGCTCTCCCACATGTGAAAGATCTACAATTACGCCCGCCTCATTAAGCTTTTGCACAACTTGTTTTCCAAAATCAGTAAGGCCCTTCGCAATCAGAGTCTTGCCAGCCCCAGACTCATCCATGGCACTGGTTGCCCAATCATGACTATTATTCCAAGTCAAGGTGAGATAAGACATGCCCTTTGCAACCAGGGAATCCAATTTTGACAAATCAGATTCAATCATATGACCGCCTTCCACCCCAATCATTGCTACCAATTTGTTACGATGAACTTTTTTGCGCGCCTCTTTATAACCAATGGCAAAATCAAATTTATCGGGATGGCGGAGAATGATACGATTCAACGAATCAATTTCTTGAAGGGCATCTTGATAGAAACCTTCCTTCTTTCGAGGAGTTTCACCAGTAAATACAGAAAAGAATTGAATATCTACACCGCCTTGCTTCCAACGAACATAATCACTATGTCCTTTAGATAACAACACACTAATATCACGCCCTTCCAACACTTGCCCGCTAAGACAATCGTTGTGTGTGTCTACCAGAATAGCTTTGCGATGAACTGAATTAATGGATTGACTGAACCCAACAGCATAGCAATAAAACAGAAAAAATACCAGGAATAAAAAAAGCCTGCTTCTATGTTGCGAAACTCCCATTAACCCATAGTTTTCTTAGCATCTTCTAAGAATTTTGCAAGCCCGATATCTGTAAGGGGATGCTTTAACAGTCCTAAAATAGAATCAAGCGGACAAGTGCAGACATCCGCCCCTGCTTCCGCACATTTTACAATATGTAAAGGGGTACGAATAGAGGCAGCAAGAATTTGTGTTTTAAACCCCTGGACACCATAAATCTGCGCAATTTGAGCAATCAGCTCAATACCATCCCAGTTACTGTCATCTACACGTCCTATAAAAGGCGAAAGATAAGTAGCACCTGCTTTAGCAGCTAAGATGGCTTGACCGGCTGAAAATACAAGCGTACAATTGGTTCGCATTCCATTTTCCGTAAACCATTTGATTGCTTTAATACCATCTTTAATCATAGGCACTTTCACCACAATATTAGGATGAATGGCAGCTAGTTTTTTCCCCTCCTCAATGATGCCAGCAAAGTCGGTGCTGATTACCTCAGCGCTGATATCACCGTCCACCATTTCACAAATAGTTCGGTAATGATCCATTACAGCCTTTTCTCCTTTAATACCTTCTTTAGCCATCAGAGAAGGGTTGGTGGTTACACCATCCAGAATACCCAATTCATTGGCTTCTTTAATTTGAGCTAGGTTGGCTGTGTCAATGAAGAATTTCATATTAATTGAATAAAGTGTTTAAATAAAAAATGGCAGGCTTATTACATCGCACCGCTCAACCACTTACTCTTGCTGCCTTCCGGCCCTGGGAGGGTTCAGCAGGAGCTGGTCGTGTAAGACCTGCCACTGCAAAATTAATGAATATTCACTCATTGTTGAAATGCGGAACGCACCCAGGTATATCCAACCAGCTCATCGGCTCTACTTCCAACAGGTCTTACATAGACCAGCACTAGGTATTCATTCTCTGTTCCCCAATAATCTCCCTCTGTTAAATAGTTGGCAGGCACAGGCTTGGCATCTTGGTTATTAGTCGTTACATATTGATAATTATAATACCCCTGCTTTAATAAACAAGTCTTAGTATAAACACCACGATTAGCATCAAATACCATTTTGCTATTGCTATCAAGTGAATAATTGGTAAGCTCGCCATATAAATGAACTGACTTGCCCGGTAGTAGGCGTCCCCCCCGCGGGTAGAAAGTAAAATGAACCCATGCATACTCACCCTGCAACTGTGAATTGGGATTATCTCGGCTCTCTACGATATAAATTCCATCTATATCGCGATTCAATAAACTCATTTTGCCTTCCCGCGGATAATCCGGATTTACCCATATATCTACTCTTGCAGTGCTATCACTATCCTCAATTCGATCAACACGCTCACTTCGCAACCGAAAGCTTCGCAGGTCTACCCAACGCCACTCTTGGCCAGCTGGGAAAAGTGAGAAGCTTTCGTCTGTGTACTCAAAATAATTTCCACGAAATAGCGTAGGGGTTCTTTGCACTTTTACCTGTTGCCAGCTTCTATTTTGTAATAACCAGACGTTTAATTCAGTAGGAGTAAACTGACTCCCCAACCCTTGTACCGGGGTAACCCCGATTTGTAACTGCTGGTGTGTTCGCAAAAGTTGACCATCAAAAGGTTGTCTAACCTGAGCAGTGATAGAGACTTTTTTTGAAGCAATTAGCACTCTTCGTGTAAATGCCAGCTGTGTAGTGTCATCATTCAAAAATACTTTCAATAAATAGTTCCCAGCTCTTGTGGGAGCACTCCCCGCTTCTGGAAGGAAGGCCTGATAATGTGTGTATCGAATCTGCGTTAAAGAAGAGGGGCGATAATTGCGGATACGGTTAGTTAAGAAACCTCGTAAGTAGTCGAAAGGCTGTAAAGAAGCAGGTTTCCAGTCTGCATTACAAAGCTGAAAGGTGTAATAATAATTTTTTATATCAGCATCTAAATCGTCAAAGTGCAATTCCAATTGCTCTCGCTCTCCTAAAATCAGCAGCGGGTAAGAGCGTGGATCACCCGCCTTATACAACTTAACCGTTTGTATAGATGATCGATATACCTCATCAGGATTTTGCCCCCTTACAGGAAAGCAAACTGACAGGCTATAAATAAGAAGGAAGATTGTAAATTCGGGTCTCCGCATAGGGCAAAGTATGAAAATAGCTCGATTTATAGCCAACCGAATTGCCCAAAGCAAGCAAAAGAGTTTCTCTCGCTTTATTCTTCGTCTTTCTTTTACAGCAACGGCCCTGAGTGTTGCCATCATGATTATCACGATGGCACTTGCCACTGGCTTCCAAAAAGCCATTGAAGATAAAATTTTAGGATTCTGGGGACATGTTCGCATCCAAGAGAAACAAGCAGACAAATCTGTGCGAGTAAGAGAAATACCATTGTTAAGAAATGCTGATTTCGAATCAAGACTACTAACACACCCCAATATAAAATCAGTACACCCTTTTGCAAACCAGTATGCATTACTGAAAACCAAATCTTCACTGGAGGGGGTACTGATCAAAGGAATTGATACCGGGTCCCATTGGAATACTTACAAGCAATTTGTCAAAAGTGGTAGACTTCCTATGTTCAATTCTTTTTCTTTTTCAAGGGAAATTCTGCTTTCCACATACCACGCTAACAGACTGGAAATTCATCCCGGTGATTCCGTTGTGTTATACTTTACACAAGCTGGCCAAGCTCCCCGGGCACGCAAGGTGCTTATTGCTGGCTTATACCAAACAGGTATAGAGGAATATGACCGACTCTTTGCCATTGGAGACTTGAGGATGGTAGCTCCACTGACTGGCTGGGATAGCAGTCAGGTTGGCGGATATGAAATCTATTTAAAAGACCCTTCGCTGGCCACCCAAACTGCCAACTCAATTTTTGAAGATGAATTTTTCCCCCCAACTTGGGATGTACTCACCACCCGGGATGTTGCACCACAGCTTTTTGATTGGCTAAACATGCAAGTGGTTACCAGAAATGTGCTACTCTCATTTATGATAATTGTAGCATTGGTCAATTTACTTACTTGTTTGCTAGTCTTGGTTTTGGAACGTATTCCAATGATTGGCATTCTCAAGGCCATGGGATCAACCGACCCAATGATTCAACAAATTTTTATTCGGTTTGGACTACTCTTTACAGCTGCCGGGATTTTAATGGGAACTGTAATAGCATTGGGACTACTTTGGCTACAAGCTAGAACTTCCTTTATTAGATTAGACCCGACAGCCTATTATATAGATACGATAGCTATACAAATTAAACCATTGCATGTTCTTGGTGTAATGGTTGGCACCTTACTGATCAGCACTATTGTTCTTTTCTTACCCTCCTTGTTGGTAAAAAAAATCAGTCCCCTACGAGCCATTCGGTTTAACTAAGCCAAGAAAGTAGAATGCCCGTAGCAACAGCTGCATTCAAAGACTCAGCCTCCCCGATTTTAGGAATAGTGATACCCGTTACTTTTTTAGTAAGCAGAGATGCTGGCACCCCCTTTGCTTCATTCCCAATCAATAATATTCCAGACTGCGAACGATTGATCTCGTATACAGACTGTCCATTTAATATCGCTGCATAAATGGGTACTTCCTGTTCGTTCAACCAAGGGTCTAGATCCATATAATGGACTGCAAGTCGAGCAATACTACCCATGGTAGCTTGTACCACTTTGGGATTATACACATCAACCGTATCCGGACTACAAACTAATTGGCGAACACCAAACCAATCCGCGGTGCGTAAGATGGTACCAAAATTTCCTGGATCCTGAATGCCACAGCAAACCAAGGTTAGTCCTTTATCAATTTGTAAGGGCGAAATAGGAAACTTTGAAACAACCGCAAGTACTTCATGCGGAGTTGTTAACTGAGAAAGCCGCTCAAGTTCTGCGGGAGTAACAAGTGTAACCTGAATAGAGGAATTGACAATCTGGTTTTGCTGAATCCAACTCTCAAGAGCATAGATGGCTTTAATGGAATGGGAACAATCTCGCAATAATTCCTTCACGAGCTTTGGCCCCTCTGCCAGAAATAAACCAGCCTGATCCCTGTATTTTTTACCGGCTAAACTTTGGATATCTTTGACTACTGATTTTGTAATCATAATTCTAGCACATTGTGAAGCAACTATTCCGGCACTTATTGATTCCTATTCGCTTTCCGGTTATGCTTCTGTTTTTAATCAGTCTTCTCCTTTATGCTTGCGGAACGATTCCGCGAAATTACCCGGCTGGAAGACCCTTTGTATTCAAAACTACTATAAAAGTTGATGGCAGTGTTCCCAAAGAGCAAAGAGAGTTTCTGCAAAGCCGATTAAAGGGGCAGTTAGACGATAGCCTAAGGTCTAGAACTGTCTCTAAACTATTTTATAGTACGCTTCGTAAGCCACCTGTATTCGACACCAGCTATGCTAGCCGTTCAGTATTGTACATGCAAGCCTTACTTAATTCGCTAGGATATTTTAGAGATAAAGTTTGGTATGACACCACCATGAGCGTGATTAATAAAAATCAATTTCGGACCACCGTAAATTTTTATATAAACCCAGGAAGTCCTTTTTTATTAGATACCATACAATATCATTTACAGGATTCCACACTACAGCGACTTACACTTCAAGAAAAAGCTGACGCAAAAATCAAAATAGGCGATCCCTTTGCCAAAGGAATGATTGCAGACGAACTGGACCGCCTTATCGATCATTTTAGAAATAATGGATACTTGAGGCTCACCCGGGACGACCTGGTAGGTATTTGGGATACCCTTGACCTAGCATTATTAAAACCAATTGCAGATCCCATAGAACAATTACAGGTTTTTAAACAAGTACAAGAACGGAGTGTACATCCAAGAGCAAACTTGGAAATCAGGTTACGTCCAGAAACAACAAAGGAAAAACTCACTCAATACAAAGTAGGAACCATCACCCTTTTCCCTGACTTTACTTCCGATACTGCCGGACTCAAGACTACAAGGGTCTTTGAACATGGCATACATATTGAGCGTTTTCGGCCAGTATTCATGGATCATATATTTCGTGATAAAATTGATTTTAAAACTGGACAGGTCTATGACCAGCGTAACTATTTTAAAACATTAAACCAGCTCAATGCCATGGGTGGATGGCGGCTGGTGAACCTGGAAACAATACCTAGAAAAAATACAGACACTACGGATATACTTATTAAGTTAACGCCAGCCAAAAAATATACCAGCTTTGCAAATTTGGAAGGCAGTAGTAATCAGAGCTTGTTGGCTGGCACCTTGTTTGGCGTAGCACTTAACGTGGGATTTCAAAACAGAAATTTATTTCGCCGCTCCATTCAGTCCAATACCAATTTACGGCTGGGTGTAGAGATTGGAAGAGACACGGTTGCTGATGTTAATTTTATACAAACAAGACAAATTGCGCTGACCCACAATTTAATTTTCCCCGGTCTGCTCCCTCGTTTCTCTGGCTTACCCGCAGATCTCCGTCAGCATGCCCGATCCATTCTTGCTTTTAATATTTCAAATACAGAACGAAGAGAGTTATTTAACCTATCCTCTTACAGTGCCGCATGGGGATATGATTTTCGATATAAAAACACACTCTACACCATTCGGATTCCAAACGTGGAATATAATGCAATTGCCAGAAGAGCAAAATTGCTGGAGCTGATAGATAGTAATGCGCTGTTGAAAAATATTTTTGTAGACGGTTTAATCATCTCTGGAAGTGCAGGTTTATTTTATTCACGACAGAAGGCCAATAAAATTCAAAATGTTCGTTTAAATATTGAAGAGTCCGGTTTATTGAGTGGATTAATAAGAAGCCCTTTACTCGATACCAATCTTTTTCGATTCATTAAGGTTGACTTGGATTTATCGACAAAGTATACATTCAAAAAAACAGCAATAGCCCTTCGTTTCTTTGCCGGAGTAGGCTATGCATTGGACCAAACCAGAAATCCTGTCAATCGGTTTAACTTACCCCTTTACAGACAGTATTTTGCAGGAGGCCCAAATAGTATGCGAGCATGGGGGCTTCGAAAACTTGGACCAGGATCATCCATTCAAGAATACGGCAACCGTGGATTACCAGAACGCTATGGCGATTTGCAATTAGAAGGAAACGCAGAGTTCAGATTTCCTTGGTTTAATATAGCAGGTATGCAAGTAAATGGTGCAGTCTTTGCTGATATTGGAAATATCTGGTATCTGAAGAAAGCTGAAGGGAGAACACCGGAAGAAATCTTTTCGTTGCGTCGATTGGGTAAAGATCTTGCCGTAGGAATTGGAACTGGACTACGATTAGACTTCACTTATTTTGTTATTAGACTTGATTACTCGCTAAAAGCAAAAGATCCAAGTCCATCACCTGCCAACCGCAATTATCAAAATAAATGGTTTGGCTACCCTCGTCTTCAGGATATGGATCAGTTTCAACTAGGTATAAACTACCCTTTCAATTTATAAGGACGAATTGTTCTTAAGCGTGGTAGCAGCAAATGATTCCATCGTTTGGGCTTGCGCAACGTCAAATTCACCAATACGTGTTCTTCGTAAGGAACTTAGATAAGCACCACACCCCAATGCCTGTCCCAAATCATTTGCCAAACTTCGTATGTATGTGCCGGTGGAGCACACCACACGGAATTGTAATTGTGCATCTTGCAGGCTTAGCAACTCAAATGAGTAAATATGTACTGAGCGAGGCTCTAGCTTCACCTCTTTTCCCTTTCGCGCTAATTCATAAACACGCTTGCCATCTACTTTGATTGCAGAATGCGCAGGAGGAATCTGCTGTATAGGACCTGTAAATTGCGGTAATATGGATCGAACTTGCGCTAGTGTGATATGATCGATAGCAATAAAATTAGTGGGTTCACTTTCTAAATCAAAAGTTGGAGTTGTAGCCCCAATCGTGATGGTACCCGTATATTCTTTTTGCTGTGCCATGTACTGATTAATCCGCTTGGTGAACTTCCCCGTACAAACAATCAGCAACCCAGTAGCTAATGGATCGAGCGTACCAGCATGCCCAATTTTACGAATACGAATCAGGTGGCGAAGTTTTCGAATCACATCAAAAGAAGTCCATCCCAGTGGCTTATCCACAAGCAACACAACTCCTTCTTCAAACTGTTGGGATGTGTAGGTCATGATCAATAAGCCCTTGCAAAAAGCACACGTTGTGTCGAGGGCTTTCCAGTTAAGATACAAGCTCCTTTTTCTGCGGGATTATTTAGGGGTATGCAACGAATGGTCGCTTTGGTTTTTTCCTTGATTGCTTCCTCAGTTTCTGGAGTGCCATCCCAATGCGCTGCAACAAATCCTGTTTTGCTATCTAATACATTTTGAAATTCTTCCCAGGAATCAGCCTTTGTAATATGCGCGTCCCGAAATGCACGGGCACGATCCAATAATTGCTGCTGAATAGCCACTAACTCAGTTTGAATAACCTCCACTAATACATCCATAGAAACTGATCTTTTCTCTTTTGTATCCCGACGAGCTAACTCAGCAACGCCTTGCTCAAGATCCCGTGCTCCGATTGCAACACGAAGCGGGACGCCTTTCATTTCATATTCTGCAAATTTCCATCCTGGTCTGGCTTGATCAGAATTGTCATATTTAACGCGTACACCTGCATTTTTCAATTCGTTTACGATACCATTAACTTTTTCATCAATCAAAGATTTCTGTTCGTCCCCTTTATAAATCGGAACAATTACAACTTGAACAGGTGCAATCCGGGGAGGCAAAATCAATCCGTCGTCATCACTATGCGCCATCACCAATGCGCCAATCAAGCGGGTACTTACCCCCCAACTAGTTGCCCAAACATAATCGAGTTTATTTTCACGATCACTAAACTTCACATCAAAGGCCTTTGCAAAATTTTGTCCCAGAAAATGTGAAGTGCCCGCTTGCAATGCTTTTCCATCCTGCATGAGCGCTTCAATACAATAAGTATCCTCTGCTCCAGCAAATCGTTCATTCGGAGTTTTTATTCCTTTAATCACAGGTACAGCCATCCAGTTTTCTACAAAGTCCGCATAGACATCTAGCATACGTACTGTTTCCTCAATAGCTTCTGCCTGTGTAGCATGAGCTGTATGGCCTTCTTGCCATAAAAATTCTGCGGTACGCAGAAACAAACGGGTACGCATCTCCCAACGTACCACATTCGCCCACTGGTTCACCAAAATGGGAAGATCCCGGTAGGACTGAATCCAATTTTTATACGTATTCCATATGATGGCCTCACTGGTTGGACGTACCACTAACTCCTCCTCCAATTTTGCCTCTGGATCCACCATCAATTTTCCCTTGTGATTTGGATCGGCCTTCAAGCGGTAGTGTGTAACAATCGCGCACTCTTTTGCAAAACCTTCTGCATTCTTCTCCTCAGCCTCAAACAAACTTTTAGGAACAAAAAGCGGAAAATAAGCATTCACATGCCCAGTATCCTTAAACATTTTGTCAAGTGCATCGCGCATATTCTCCCACAATGCAAAACCATAGGGTTTGATAACCATACAGCCTCTGACAGCCGAATAATCAGCTAATTCAGCCTTCAGTACGAGGTCGTTGTACCATTGAGAGTAATCCTGTGCACGGGAGGTGATGGCTTTGCTCATGTAACTTCAATTAAAATGTTCTTCTTTACCTTTTTTTTAACAGGTGGCAATCGAGTCATGGGTCTAATTGCCGATCTTTGTATTGGTCACAAAAGTAATGACTTCAACTATGAAAACCACTTTACTACACATCCTGCTTGTTGCGGTGGTTACTCTTTCTGGATGCACCACCCTTTATCGCACCGGCCAAACACCAGACGATGTCTACTATTCCCCAGCCCGACCCGAGAATGAGTATCTGGTAATGCACCGTGAGGAAATGCGGCGTTACCGCACGGTAGAGGAAGATTATGAGGACCGCTACTTACGTATGCGTGTCCGTGACCGAAATAGATGGGACGAACTCAATGATTGGTATGCCTACGAAAGATGGACCTTAGGTTTTAATTCTTATTTCACGCCTACCGTAAATCCCTTTGTATCCTGGAATCATTATTTCAATCCATATTATATAAATACACCTTACTTTTTTTCATTCCCCAACCAGATAGTTTCAATCAAACCGATTTACACGAAACCTAGAACTTTTGATTTATCGAGCTACCAGCAATTACCGTTGAATCTTAAAACTACGCGTGCTCAGACTGGTTCTTACAGTGTAAGTCCTTTGCTTAGCACCAACAACCTCCGAACTTACAATGCACCCAACCGGGGAGCTGCCCTTCGTGAAGCATTTGGCGTGAGTGGCCCCACTGGAAATACATCCACACCCAGTTCGAACGGAAACAGCTCTTCTTCCTCCAATGGAAGCAGTGCTCCAGTCAGAAGATTTTAATCTGCTCTTACATGCAAAAATTAATTGGAATTATTGCGCTGCAGATTCTAGCCACAAGGCTCATAGCACAAGAACCAGCTGATATGCTACGTATGGCTTGGACCGATCCTACCGGTACTGCAAGGCATCAGGCCATTGGCGGTGCTATGACTTCCTTAGGAGGAGATCTAACAGCTGCTTTCACTAATCCAGCGGGACTTGGCTTTTACCGAAGTGGTGACTTCGTATTCACTCCCACCTTCAATCAACTTCGTAATAAGGCTGACTATAAAAATACTTCTACCACAGCGCAGCGTTTTGGAGTTGGATTGGGATTAACCGGGTTTGTGGCAGCCTCTCCAACAGAACGAAATGAAAAAAGAACTGCAGCGATAGCCATTGCATTAAACCGAACTGCTTGGTTTGGAAATAATTTACTTTATCGTGGATTCAATAATACCAACTCCTTCTCACAAAAATTTCTTGAAGAAATACAGGGTGTGGGGGATGCAAATTTGGTAGCGAGTAAATATCCGTTTGGAAGCAGCCTTGCTTTTAACACCTACTGGATTGATACAATAGGAGGAGGCTCCAATGGAAACTTTACTTACCAAACAAGAGCCCCTTTTAGAAGCGGGTTATTACAGGAGAACGAAATCATTAGCAAAGGTGGGCTATCTGAGCTTGCAATAGCATTAGCGGGCTCAAGTCATGAAAAGTTCTTTTACGGCTTAACCTTAGGAATCCCTTTTTTACAATTTGAAAGAACAACAACATTCACTGAGGCCGATGCTACCAGGGCTATGAATAATTTTAACTATGCAACCTATCAGGAATCATTGAATACCAGTGGAAGTGGATTAAATATTAAAATGGGCTTTATATATCGTCCTGTTCCGCAATGGCGGTTTGGTGTGAGTATCCATACCCCCACTTTTTTACGGCTTACAGACCGATATAGCGCAACCATCACCACTGATACTGAGAATTACAAAGGAGTACTAACACAATCTTCGAAAGAATTTACAAACGGTGAACCGGCAGAATACAGTTATCTGCATTTCACACCCTTGCGTATGCAGGGAGGCTTATCTTTTGTGATACGTGAAGTAGAAGATGTTACAAAGCAAAAAGGATTTATCACGGCCGATGTAGAATGGGTAAATTATAAATCGGCTTCCTTTAAAGCTGACCCATCTTTACTTAATGCGGATGAGGAAAAAACGTACTACAAGAATCTCAACTCAGTAATTGACGATGTTTATCGTGCAGCCATAAACATGAGAATAGGTGGGGAATTGAAATTTACTACTTGGATGCTAAGAGCAGGAATGGCTTACTTAGGAAATCCTTACAATAACATAAGAGGGGAAGAAGGAAACAGACTCCAATACTCTGGTGGACTTGGATACAGAAACAAAGGTTACTTCATTGATCTCACTTATGTTCATACAGCAGGCAAGGACATACATTTTCCTTACAGACTTTCGCAGCAGACATTTGACTTGGCCCGCTTACAACAACGCGGTGCTCGACTAGCCTTAACACTGGGAGTAAAATTCTGATCAGTTTTTAAATAATGCCACTTCTTTTTTAATAGGCCCATTTAGGCTATCCTGCCTAATATATCCTCTATACATTCCTTCGGTACAAAACGGCATTGCAATATTTCCCTCCTTATCTACAGCAATCAATCCGCCGTCACCGCCCAAAGCGGGTAGTTTTTTGAGTACCATTTCGTTGGCAGCGTCTTGCAAGGACCTTCCGCCATACTCCATTTGATCACAAATTGATTTGGCCATCACAAGTCGGATAAAATATTCCCCCCACCCTGTACAACTTATTGCCGCAGACAAATTATTAGCATACGTACCGGCACCAATCAGTGGTGCATCGCCCACTCTACCCCACTTTTTATTTGTCATTCCTCCGGTGCTGGTTGCCGCTGCCAAGTTACCGTGTTTATCCAACGCCACTGCACCCACGGTTCCATACTTTTCTTTTCTGATTAGCATTGCTTCCTCCTTAGCTAATGGGAGCTGACTTTTCTTCAAATTATCCAATGAATCTCGATGACGAGCACGCTGAAGTGAGCGCCAACGTTCTGGAGTATGAAAATATGAGGGATCCACTAACTCAAGTCCTTTTTCCTTTGCAAACTGCTCAGCGCCTAATCCAGTAAGCATCACGTGCTCGCTTTGTTCCATTACTGCACGGGCCGTAGAAATTGGATTACGTATGGTGGTCACCCCTGCTATAGCACCCGCGGCCAAACTACGCCCATCCATGATTGCAGCATCTAATTCATTCTTACCCTGGTTGGTAAATACAGCCCCCTTACCCGCATTGAAAAGCGGATTATCCTCCAATACGCGGACAGCAGCCTCCACAGCATCCAAGGCCTGGCCGCCCTTTTGCAAAACCAATTGCCCGGCATGAAGAGCCTGCTCCAATGACTCTTTATACCGTTTTTCTTGTTCAGGCGTGCTTTGACTTTTCAGGATTGTACCGGCTCCACCATGTATAACCAGCACATAACGATCTTGTGCTACTACCGGTGAAAAGACAAAATTTCCAATGAAAATCAAAAAGAAAAGGGCTGTTATCCGCATGACGTTGTTTTGTACAATATTAACCATTTGTCCCATGGCCTTTTCCTAATTTTACAAACAAGATTTTTTTTGAAGAAAACTATTACCATATTACGCGGCACACTCCTTTTACTTCTTGTGTTGCTGACTCTTTTTTATATCACCTTTCAACTCCCGGTAGTACAGGATAGGATTACGGGTCTTGTTTCAACTTACCTCTCTAAATCATTGCAGACCAAGGTTGCTATAAAGCGAATACGATTTCACTTTTTTAACCGCTTCATGTTGGAGGGGTTAAACATAGAAGACCAATTGGGAAATCCCCTCATTCAAGTTGGAAAATTTGAACTACAACTAAAGGGAATTCCAGGCTGGGACGATAGCACTGTTATTGATAATATAGCTGCCAAACAGGTAAAAGTTCACCTGCAACGAAATGATAGCAGTTGGCAACATGCTTTTCTTTTAGATTTTTTTAAAAAATCGTCTTCAAAAAAAGAGGCTAAATCACAATCCAATCTGCACTTGCATTTAAAAAAGATTTCGCTTCAAGAAATAGAGTTTCTTCAAACTGATAATTGGAATGGAGAAATTTTTAAGGCGACTTTGAAGGAATTGGAGCTTACAGCCACTCCTTTTTCCCTTTCAGATGGAAATTTTGAAATTAGCAAATTAGCATTAGTTAACCCCGACATAGCAATCCGTCAATTTCAAGGTAAAAATCCAAATACTAATCCTAACCCAACCTCTTCAGCATCTGGCTGGGAGTTAGATGGGAAGCGACTCTTTATTCGTTCCTTTCAAATTCAACATGGACGATTTCGATATGACAATAATGCCGCCCTTTCAGACACAAGATTTGATAAAAATCATCTCGATATAAAAAATATTGAAGCGACTTTAAGCAACTCTTTAATGACCGGGGACACACTTCAGAGTAAGCTTACAATCAGTGCCACCGAGAAAAGCGGTTTCTCCCTACGAAGTTTAACAGGGGATTTTTTGCTATCCCCTCGCAGCTTATCACTAAAGCAATTCAAACTAGAAACCAATCAAAGCATTATCAGGGATGAGCTAGAATTTTCGTTTAAAAAGCTTAGCGACCTACAAGATTTCAAAAATCGAGTATTTATCCGTGCCAACTTTAACCAATCATTCATCAGCACTGAAGACCTAGCTTTTTTTATAACTGATTTCAACGGAAAGAAAGGCGCCATCCAAGCAACAGGTTCTCTAAAAGGAACCATCGACGATTGGTCAATTCAAAATCTTTACATAAAAACACCGGCAAATTCATACCTACAAGGCACTGTCAGTGTCAAAGGCCTAACTGATAAAAACTCATTATCTTATTTCCTACAAGTGAAGCGCAGCCAACTAGCAGTAAGTGAAATCAATACCTGGCTTGCTCCTACGCAAAATAAATTCAAGGCTTACTTGCTGGCTTTAAAATATATTCGATTCAATGGAACGCTAAAAGGCACCAGCAGCTCAACGCAATTCAATGGAATAGCCTCAACAGGACTTGGCCTAATTAAAAGTCAACTGAACTTTTCCTACTTTTCAAAAGCGCCTACAACTTATACTGGTAGCATTTCGCTCGATCAGTTTGCAATAGGGAAGCTCATCAATGTCCCTTTATTAGAAAATATCACTGGGTCGATCAGCATTACAGGGACTGGATTTGGAGATAAAAACACATTAGCTACTGGGAAAGGCCTAATTAGGAATTTAACCTATAATAAATATTCTTTCAATGATATACCGCTTTTAGCACAATTAGATGAAGAACATCTTTTACTCCGGACATCCATTGAGAATGATAATTTAAGTACTGGAGAATTAGTTGCCAGTATTAATTGGGAGAATAAAAAACTCGCCTACCAGTTTTCAGGCCAGGTTAACAAAGCAGACTTGAAAGCGCTTCGGATTACTGCAATTCCTCTACAATTTAGAGGTTCCATTGAAGCGGCAGTTACGGGTCAAAATTTAATTGATATGGCAGGAGGTATACACCTTCGCAACATAACACTCCTACACGATCAGGATCTGCTGCCGATTGATTCGCTGCAAGTACTCGTTAGCAATTACAAAGAAAAAAAACGAATAGAAATAAACACCAACGAACTACAGGGCTGGATTGACGGACAATTCAAGCTGGATGAATTCCCAGCGATGGCACAGACTATTTTACATCGGTACTACCCGTCTGTATTCAAACGCCCGGTTCAAAAAAGTGAATACAGCCAATTTCAATTTGAGCTAACCACCCAGTTAATCGATCCGTTTTTGCCCGTTTTTTCTACAGGGGTTACCGGATTTAATAACAGCAAAATAAAAGGTGCGCTAAACGATAGCACACAACAATTCAATATTTCAGTGAATATTCCAAGGTTTCGCTATGAACAGGTAGGGGCCGATAACTTAGCCATACAACTCAGTGGACTAGGAGACTCCCTCTACATGAACGCGAATGCAGGCGCCATTCAATTGAACGAATCTGTCCAATTACCTCCCGTTTCTATATCGATAAATGGGAAGAATGATTTAACACGCGTATCAATTCTGACTGCTGCCGACAAACGTGGACAGCGAGTAAATTTGAATAGCGTTGTTCGGAATTACAATGATGGAGTTGAGATCGATTTTACCCCCTCAGACTTTACAATCAATGGGAAATCCTGGACACTTGGGGAGGGCGGAACATTGGTTTTACGAAAAAATCGACCTATCACAGGCTACCTAAAGTTAGCTGAAGGGGAACAAGAAATTATCGTAAAGACGCTTGATAAAAAAACTGGCGAAAAAGATAATCTACTAGTAAGCATTCAAAATGTAAACTTAAACGACTTCTCTTCATTTATACTTCCCGATAATCGCTTAGAAGGATTGTTAAGTGGTAATTTTTTATTTTCCGATCCATTGAATACGCTCACGGTGAAAGCCGAAAACATTAGCACAAAACTCCTAAGACTGGACAATGACTCCATTGGCGAACTGAGCGCCTCGCTGACTTATAATAATAAACTGAAAGAACTGAAAGCGAATGGTAGAACAAAAAATGAAAAAGAATTTATCGGATTTGATCTTTCACTTTATTTAGAAGACTCACTACTTGCAAAGAATAAGATTGATTTACAGGCCCGCTCCTACCCGATAACTATTTTAGAAAGATTCCTAGGAGATCTTTTTTCTGATATTACAGGTTATTTGACAGGAGATGTATCTATCCTTGGCGATTTAAATAGACCTGGCGTGTTGGGTAAAGGAAGGCTCAGCCAGGCCGGATTACGTGTTAACTACACGCAGTGTTACTACAAAATTGAAGACCGAGACTTAGAGCTGACCACCTCCCGCATAGACCTAGATGGCCTTGTTCTTCGTGATACGCTCACTGGAAATCCTATTTATCTGACAGGTGGGATTGACCATGAGTCGTTCTTCAACCTATTCTACGACCTTGATATTTCTACAAGAAAACCTGGATCGAGAGGCGCCAATGAAAACAAACCTGTTCAACTGTTGCGTACAACCGCTACTGATAATTCTCTTTTTTATGGTGATGTGAAAGGAACTGCGCTGCTTCAACTAAGAGGCCCCGAATCTGACATGGTAATGACCTTAAATGTAACCGCCTCAGAAAAAGATAGCAGTCATTTTACGCTACCACCCGGAACCAGTCGGGAAAGCGGAATTGCTGACTTCCTGGTTGAACGAAAGTATGGAGTTGACATGCAGGGCGAAAAGAAAAAAGGGAATGGCGACAATATACTTTACGACGTAGAGCTAACCACAAATCCATTGGTTGAAGTAAAAGTTATGCTTGACGAACTAACCGGCGATGAAATAAAAGGAAATGGTGCAGGCACATTTAAAATTCGCTCTGGAACAACTGAACCACTCACGCTGCGAGGACGATTTGACATTGAAGAAGGCAACTACCTATTCACTTTTCAATCATTTTTCAAAAAACCCTTTGAGATAAGAAAAGGGAGCGACAATTATATTGAGTGGTCAGGAGATCCTTATGATGCTACCATCCGTTTTGAAGCCATGTATCGTGCCGAACGAGTCAGCTTTGGCCCCTTAGCAAGCGTATTGAATCTAACCTCAGATATTGGAAATGCAAGAAGCGATGTCTACGTTGTAGCCAGACTAAGTGATAAACTTTTTAAACCAACCATTAGTTTTTACTTGGATTTCCCCCCCAATAGTGTTGCCAATACCAGTCCGGAGCTGGGCCTTCTACTTAAACAATTACAGCAAAACAGTAACGAACTCAATCGGCAGGTAACCTACCTAATTGTATTTAATAGTTTTGCTCCAAATGAGTTGGGTGGCGCCTTAGCCGGAGCAGGTGTCAGCGTAAATACAATATCCGGTATTCTACTATCTGTAGTCAGCGATCAAATCAACAAGCTGTTCAATAACTTATTAAAAAGCGATAAGTATCGCATTAATTTAAATACATCCTTATACAACAGAAATTTGTTGGCAAGCGCAGGTAATTCACTCTCTTTGGGCAGCAATGTTAACTTTTCAATTGGGCGTTCTTTTTTCAACAACCGATTTACCATCTCAACTGGGCTAGGAATGGATGCTCCGCTTGGTCAGACGCAAGCTTCAAACCTGCAACAAAGCATTTTATTGCTTCCGGATGTTACCATGGAATGGCTCGTAAACCCAAGTGGAACCATCCGGGTATCTTTTTTCTACAGAACTAACGCAGACTTTCTGTCTGCTACATCCAATGCTGCGGCTGTGCGATCCAGGCGGGCCGGAGGAAGCCTATCCTACAAAAAAGATTTTGACCGGCTGGGTGACCTTTTCAAGCGAAAGAAAAAATCTTTAAAAAGAGATTGATTTTCATATACTTAGCCATTTTTTTGTTTGAAATCCAATAGATTTCCTGACAAAAACGACCATTAATAAATTTTTATAAAAAAGCGGTTTCTATAAAAGTTCCCCACCTTATCCTAACACATTACTTTTCAGGGCCTAGTTTCAGGATAAATACCTAAATTTATAAGCGAATATTTCCTTTCTTTGCAAGCGAAAACCAAATTACTATGCTTAAGAGAATCCTCTTCTTATTAGTTGTCAGTCTGGTATCAGGTTCCCTGCTTTATGCGCAGGTCACTACCGCCGTGTTAACTGGTGATGTTAAAAGTAACACCCGTGAAGCGTTGGTAGGAGCCACTGTGATAGCCACCCACCTGCCCTCCGGAACAAAATACTCAACTGTTTCCCGTACCGGCGGACAGTATAACATTCAAAACATGCGTGTGGGCGGACCTTATCTAATTGAGGTCAGCTTCGTAGGGCACAAGGCCGAGAAATATGAAAATATTTTCTTGCAATTAGGTGAGCCTTTCTTGCTGAATGCTGAATTAACAAGTGCTACTGCCGCCATGGAGAATGTGGTAGTTAGTAGCAGAAGAAATTCTATTCTCAATGCAGGTAGAACTGGCGCGGTGACCAATGTAGGCACACGCCAAATCAATCAACTCCCCAGCATCAGTCGTAGCTTGAATGATATTACCCGTGTAACACCGCAAGCTAATGGTGCTTCTGTAGGTGGAGGTAACTATCGTCAAAATAACTTTACGGTTGATGGTTCTGATTTCAATAACAGTTTTGGTATTGGATCAAATCTACCTGCTGGAGGTGCTCCAATTTCGTTGGATGCCATTGATGAAATCTCTGTAAATATTACTCCATTTGATATTAGACAGTCAGGGTTCATCGGATCTGCTATAAATGCAGTAACTCGTGCTGGAACTAACACATTTAGTGGCTCCGTTTATAATTACTTCCGTACTGAAAAGCAAAGAGGTGATCAAGTAGAAGCTTCTAAGTTCATTCGTCCTACTGAAGAATTTAAGCAATATGGCTTCCGTCTAGGTGGTCCTATTGTCAAGAATAAGTTGTTTTTCTTCATGAACTACGAAACAGAAAATCAACCAAAATCTATTCAAAACTTCTTTGCTGCTACTGCAGCCGCTCCTTATGGAAGTGCAGCCAATATTGTTCGTCCCACCGCTGATTCATTGAATTTCATCAGCCAGTTTTTATTGGACCGCTATGGTTATGTAACTGGCCCCTACCAGGGTTATGTTCCAAATGTTGAACGTAAAAAATACCTGGTACGTTTGGACTGGAATATCAATAACAAGCATCGTATGAATGTTCGTTACAGCCAGGTTGAGGGTGGCGAACCATTCACACCAAGTACATCAGTATCTGGATCGAACGTTAACTACACAAGTAACCGTACTGCTAGCACGGCTTTATGGTTTAAAAATTCAAACTATTTCCAAGGTGCCAACCTTTATTCTTTAGCAGCCGAGCTGAATTCAACATTTGGTAAAGTATCAAATACGCTACGTGCTACTTACACATTCCAAAATGATTCACGCTCTACTGATAGCCAAATTTTCCCGTTTGTTGATATTTTAAGTAATACGGGTGGTGTTACTGGGCCTGCTCCATACACATCATTTGGATATGAGCCATTCAGTTTTGGGAACCTTCGTCAGGTGAAAACCTACTCTGTAATTAATAACACAACTTGGACCAAAGGCATTCATAACTGGACCGTTGGTGGACAATTTGAATTAAGTGAAACGGTGAACGGCTTCCAACGTTTTGCAACCAGTTACTATGTTTTCAACACATGGGCTGATTTCGCAAATGGTCGCAATCCTCGTGATTTTGCCATCACCTACTCTTTGTCTAAGAACTTTGCTCCTGCTTTCTCTGCCTTTAAATTCGGACAATACTCCTTGTATGGTCAGGATGAAATTGCAGTTAATAAAGATTTACGAGTTACGGTTGGTCTTCGTGTAGACCTCCCTACTTACCCAGAAGTTCCACAGATCATCACTCACCCGCTTGTGGCTAAGATGTCATTCGCAGGTGGAGAAACCATCAACACGGGTAATCTTCCAAAGAATCGTTTGATGTGGTCTCCACGTGTTGGCTTTAACTGGGATATTTATGGAGACCGCTCTCTACAGATTCGTGGAGGTACCGGTATATTTACTGGCCGTGTGCCTTTTGTTTGGATCGTGAGCCAATCTGGAGACAACGGTATGATCCAGGTTACACAGTTCTGGAATGGTCAGTCCAACACGCCTGGACCTTTCAATCCTAATCCAGCTGCATATAGACCATCTGTTGTGCCTACTGCAGGTACAATTGTTCCTGGAAGTATTACAGCCCTTGTTGAGGACTTCAGAAATCCTCAAACTTGGAAAACAACCCTTGCCATCGACACTCGTCTTGGAAAAGGTATTGTCGGAACCTTGGAAGGTATATTTAACAAAGATGTTAACACCGCTATTTTCCGTAACCCTAATATGATTGCACCTGCTGCACTAAATATTGCTGGTTATCCTGACAACAGACCTATGTATGGCACAACCAACCAAACAAGGTTTATCAATACCCTGAATAATGGTATCCCTCAGGCTGGTGCAAGTGGGGCGTTCAACACTGTTGTATTAGATAATGGTAACCGTGGGTATTATTTCTCACTTACTGCAAAAGTTGAAAAAACTTATAGCAAAGGTTTTGCTTGGTCTGTAGCATATACAAAGTCTATGGCCTCTAACCTATTTGATGGTGGTGGTGATCAGCCGCTTTCTGCATGGCAGGGAACAGCTAACGTATTTGGACCAAATGCCCCGATGCTCAGCTATGCTGACTATGTAATTCCTGACCGCGTGGTAGCAACCCTTTCCTACCGTAAAGAATACTTTAAAAACCTGGCTACTACTATTTCTGCATTCTACAATGGTGGTATCAATGGTCGCTTTAGTTATGTCTATGATGGAGATTTCAACCGTGATGGTGTCCAGGGCAATGATCTTATGTACATTCCAACTGCCACGGAAGTGCAACAAATGCAATTTGGCGCTAATACTGTCAATGGTGTTGCTTATGGTCAGAATGATCAACGTGCTTTATTTGAGCGTTATATCCAGCAGGATAAGTATTTAAGAGCACATCGTGGTCAGTTTGCTGAGCGTAACGGAGCCCAATTGCCTTGGTTAAATCGCCTGGATGTAAAAATCCTACAGGACTTATTTGCTAACATTAAGGGCACTAAAAATGTACTTCAGTTCAGCATCGATATCTTCAATGCAGGTAACCTGGTTGATCCAGGATGGGGTAAACTGAAAACCATCAATAATAGCCGTGTGTTGGCCATTACCAATGCTAATAACTTGATCCCTGGTGGTACTGTTCTTCCTATTTATCGTTTAGCAAGTGCTAATGGTGATATTATCACAAAAACATTCCGTGATAACGTAAGTATCGCATCCACCTACTCTATTCAGTTTGGACTGCGCTACATCTTTAATTAATCCATAATTCAAGCTATTTTAAAGCCGCTCCTTGAGAGCGGCTTTTTTAATAAAAATAGACATGGGCTTAAATTATAAAACTTTTACGCTTGGAGTTGAGGAAGAGTACATGGTACTAGACCCAACAACTTTTGAGCTCAAAAGCCATCAACAACAGCTGGTACAGGAAGGTCAACAAATTTTTAAGGATAAAGTCAAAGCAGAAATGCATCAGGCAGTTGTAGAGGTTAGCACTGCCATCTGTAGGGACGCCGATGAGGCATATCAGGAAGTTGCCACATTGAGAAAAACAATGAGCCAAATTGCAAGGGACTGTGGTTTTGCCATGGGGGCAGCAGGCACTCACCCTTTCAGCCATTGGGAAAGCCAACTCATTACGGATCACGCACGCTATAACGACATCATCAACGAATTACAAGATGCAGCCCGAAGCAATCTCATTTTTGGACTGCATGTACATGTAGGAATGGAGAGTCGGGAAATGGCTAACCACATCGCAAATAGTACCCGCTATTTTTTGCCACATATTTTTGCGCTCAGCACCAATTCGCCTTTTTGGGAGGGACGAAAAACTGGCTATAAATCGTACCGCACCAAGGTCTTTGATAAATTTCCGCGTACTGGAATACCGGATGCCTTTGATAGTATTGAGGCCTACGACAACTATGTAAAACTGTTGATCAAAACAAATTGTATTGATAATGCAAAGAAAATTTGGTGGGACCTCCGCGTTCATCCCTATTTTAATACGGTAGAGTTTAGGATTTGCGATATACCCCTTACTGTAGACGAAACCATTACCATTGCCGCCCTATTTCAGGCCATCTGTGCACGTATCTATATGCTACGCTCAAAAAATTTAAACTTTATTCAATATTCTCGGGCCTTGTTGAATGAAAATAAATGGCGGGCCAGTCGTTATGGCGTAGAGGGTTCGTTAATTGATTTCGGAAAAGAAGAAGAAGTGAATACGCGTGCTTTGATACAAGAGTTACTTGATTTTTTAGAACCCGTATTGGATCAGTTGGGTAGTCGTGAACGTATTACGGGAGTTCATTCTATTCTTGAGAAAGGTACTGGTGCAGATAGACAACTGGGCGTATTTGAAAAAACCAGGGATCTCAAAGAAGTAGCCTCTTTCATTCATCAGCAATTTTTAGCAGGCCTATAAATACATCTATGAAAAACACTTTACTAACAACCCTCAGTCTAGGGATTCTAAGTCTCCTTGTTTCCTGTTCCAAGCAACGGGCTGACTTACTAATTTATAATGCGAACATCTACACAGTTGACGCTAGCTTCAGTATGGTAGAGGCCATGGCTGTACGAGATGGAAAAATAATTGAAACGGGTGCTGCGGCTAACTTAGAATCACACTATTCCTTTCTTGAAAAACTAGATGCAGGTGGAAAGTATATCTATCCTGGCTTTATTGACGCGCATGCCCATTTTGTAGGGTATGCATTAAACCTCCTTCGTGTTAACCTGGTTGGAACTACCAGCTGGGAGCAAATTTTAGAAAAACTTCAAACGTTTTCAAAAGAAAATCCAACAGGATGGATATTAGGAGAGGGATGGGATCAAAATGATTGGGAAAATAAAAACTATCCGGATCTGACATCATTGAATCAATTGTTTCCTGATAGACCTGTACTACTGACTCGGATTGATGGGCATGCCGCTATTGCCAATCAAAAAGCAGTATCGCTTGCTGGTATAACAGGAAAGGAAAGAATAATTGGCGGTGAAGTGGTCGTTAGTAAAGGCAAACCAACTGGCATTCTAATTGATAATGCGGTTGAAATAGTAAATAAAATAATCCCCCCTACTAATGATGACGACTTTAGAAAAGCGATTTTAAAAGCACAACAAAACTGTCTGGCAGTTGGACTTACTACTATAGACGATTGTGGGTTAGACGCCCCTGTGGTTGAAAAAATAAAGCAATTGCAAGACCTTGATTCACTCCGTATTCGGCTTTATGTAATGCTAAGCGATAAGCCGGATAACTACACCTATGCAGAAAAAAATGGAAAACTAATAACGGATCGACTTACAGTTAGAAGTTTTAAAGTATATGGAGATGGAGCACTGGGTTCACGAGGGGCCTGTCTTTTGAAAGACTATACGGATCGACCTGGACACCTTGGATTTTTATTAAGTAACCCTGCTCATTTTGATAGTGTGGCTAACTGGTGTGCAAAATGGGGTTGGCAAATGAACACCCACGCCATAGGTGATAGCGGAAATCGAACCATTTTGAACACCTATGCGCGTTATCTAAAAAAAGAAGATAACCTACGCTGGCGGATAGAGCACGCGCAGGTGGTAAACCCGAATGACCTCAATTATTTTGGGCAATACCAGATCATTCCCTCTGTCCAACCTACACACGCCACTTCAGATATGTATTGGGCAGAAAAAAGACTCGGCAATGAGCGAATCGAACACGCCTATGCCTATCAGACCTTACTAAAACAGAATGGCTGGATTCCATTGGGAACAGACTTCCCAGTAGAAGATATTTCCCCCTTCAAAACTTTTTATGCAGCTGTAACACGTCAAGATGCAACCGGTTGGCCAGAGAATGGCTTTCAAAAAAAAGAAGCACTAAGCAGAGAGGAAGCCTTGCGCGGTATGACAATTTGGGCTGCTCGCGCCAATTTTGAAGAAACTAAAAAAGGAAGTTTGGAAAAAGGGAAATGGGCAGATTTTATAATACTGGATAAAGATTTGATGAAGGCCTCCCCTGCTGAATTACTTAAAATCAATACCCTAAGTACCTACATCAATGGAGTTAAAGTGCATGCAGCTGCTCAATGAACACCCGTAATAAAATGGACCCCTTTCGCATAGCAGTACTTGACCTATATCAAGGGGAAGCTAATCAAGGGATGAGAGGTATACAGTCAATTATTGAATCCTGGAGTGAACAAAAGGGAGTAAGGACGCAAGTGGATTACTTTGACGTTAGAATTAAAAAACAAATTCCAGACCTGTCCTACGATGCGTATATATCAAGTGGAGGACCAGGAAGTCCATTAGATTCCCGCTATGAGGATTGGGATGTAGCCTGGTGTCAGTGGCTGGACCAGCTCAATCGCTGGAACCAACATGCTTCACAAGGTCAGGAAAAGCATATATTCTTTATTTGCTTTTCCTTTCAATTAGCTTGCCGTTTTTTTTCAATTGGAGTTGTTTGCAAAAGAAGATCTACATCATTCGGCGTATTCCCAGTTTCTCAAACAGAGGAGGGAAAACAAGAAGTTATATTCGACGGTCTAAAGAACCCTTTTTATGCTGTTGACCACCGAGACTATCAGCTTATTCATCCAAATCTAGAGCGAATCAAAGAGATGGGAGGCCGACTTCTCTGTCTTGAGAAAGAGAGATCCCATGTCCCCTACGAAAGAGCTGTAATGGCAGTTCGCTTTAACGCGCATATGATCGGCACACAGTTTCACCCGGAGGCTGATCCTCAGGGAATGACCCACTATCTTAACCAAGATGACAAAAGAAAGACTGTGATTGGAAAGCATAGCGAGGAGAAATTAAAAAGTATGTTAGCAGACCTACAAGATCCTTCCAAAATCCATTGGACAAAAAGCCGTGTTTTGCCTAATTTCCTAGATAAGGCCTATCAAGAACTAACAAGCAAACCAATCTAGAAACTCACTGAATCTGATTGCAATGATTCCAGCTATTCGACAATATTATAACGCAACATATAACACTTCACAATATACATCCCTGGTGGAGTCAATTAAAGAGCAATATCCAGGTATGCTAGACTTTCGTATCGCCGAAACACCACTTTTTATCCCAAAGGCTTTCGAACGCCAAATGATGGAGACCTGCAATTATATTTTATCAGTAATTCAAGACACCTCCTTTATATCAAAGACAGAACAAGCAATTCCTCCTGCATTTCGAATAGAAGGAAATGAAGGGAAACCTCAATTTATGGTCTTTGATTTTGGCATTTGTAAAAATGAAACTGGAAACTACGAGCCTCAATTGATAGAGATGCAAGGGTTTCCCTCCCTTTTTGCTTATCAGGTTATATTAGATGAGGCCCTTCGTGATTATCTGCCGATTCCATCATCCATGACTACCTATTTAAATGGAAAGACAAAGGGTACCTATGTAGAGTTATTAAAAGAAATAGTCCTGGGAAATCATCAAAAGGAAGAAGTAATACTATTAGAATTATTTCCCGATAAACAAAAAACCAGAATTGATTTTTCTTGCACTGAAAATCTTTTAGGAATTAAAACAGTTTGCCTAACGGAGATAATTCGTAAAGAAAACAAGTTATTCTATACCCACGAGGGTCAACTAAAGCCTATCAAACGCATCTACAATCGACTCATTTTTGACGAATTACAGTATCAAACCAAAACAGTGCAATCCAGCTTTACAGCACTTCAAAAAGGTATAGAAGTAGAATGGTGCAATCACCCACACTGGTATTATAGAATCAGCAAGTTTACCCTTCCATTTCTTCATCACCCTAATATCCCCTCCTCTTACTTCCTACATGAGGTAAAACAATTGCCTGCCAACCTAGATCAATATGTACTTAAACCACTTTTTTCGTTTGCAGGACAAGGTGTTGAAATTGATTTAAATGAGGACATGCTACAAAAAATTAAAGACCCTGAAAACTGGTTATTGCAAGAAAAAGTGACTTATGCGGATTGTATTGAAACACCAGATGGCCCTGCAAAGGGTGAAGTACGACTATTTTATTGGTGGCCAGCAGGCGCACCGAGTCCAATTCCAGTTAATAATCTGGGAAGAATCAGTAAAGGGAAAATGATGGGCACACTTTACAATAAAGACAAGAATTGGGTTGGCGCAACCTGTTGCTATTTTGAAAGATAATGCTACCGTCTACTTTTAAAGATTATTACCAGATCCTAGGCATAGAGCCAGGAGCACATCCAACGGAGGTTAAAAAAGCATGGCGGGCTCTAGTTCGTAAATGGCACCCCGATGTCTCCGGTTCAGAGCAGATTAATGCCAAAATATTCCAAGACATACAGGAAGCATACGAAACGCTGATTGATCCGTTAAAAAAAGAAAAATACCTCCAGCAACGATGGCTTCAGCAAGTAACACAAACAAAACCCATTCCTGCTCCCACTAACTCCAATGAACTATTGCATGCAATCATTAAAGTTGAACAACTGGTCTATAAGACGGATAGCTACCGGCTAGATACTGACTTTATTGAACAATATATCCTCTTTCTATTGACACCAAGTTCAATTGAACTAGTAAATGAACTCGAAGACCCTGTAGTTAGTAAAGAAATCACAAAACTAACTTTACGATGCTGTATCAAACTGCCCGCAAAGAGTCGCATGGCAGTATTAAATGCACTATCAGGGCTAAAACAGCCCGATAGTATAATGCTAATTGCAGTTTACAAAAAAGAAAACATCTTACGCTGGACACTTGAAAGATACAAGACGGCAATTATACTGCTTATTGTTGCCTTGCTTTGTTGGTTAATAAGTTCACTGGCTTAAAAAAGTACCGGTACCTTTGCAGCCATGCATTATTGTTCCGTCGAAAAAATTTCAAAAAGTTACGGCATACAGCCTCTATTTACTGATCTCAGCTTTCATATCAATGAAGGAGATCGCATTGCTCTTATTGCAAAAAACGGAACGGGGAAATCCACCCTTCTCAAAATGCTAGCAGGACAGGAACAACCTGAAGAAGGTAAAATTTGGTTGCATAAGGAGGTCGATGTAGTTTTTTTTGAGCAGAACCCATCACTTGCAAATGACAAAACCGTTGCAGAGAATATTTTTTTTCATAACCATCCAGTTATGAACGCAATTCGGGATTACGAATTTGCCGTGGCATCAGACCAGCCAACCCTGATAGAACAGGCAATTAGTCGAATGGACGAATTGCAGGCCTGGGATGCAGACGCAAGAGTAAAACAAATACTTAGCAAACTTAATGTTAGGCAATTAGATAAACTAGTGGGTATTCTAAGTGGCGGACAACAAAAAAGAGTGGCACTTGCAAAAACACTAATCGACATTGGATTTGGCCATAAAAAAGTTCTACTAGTAATGGATGAACCTACCAACCACCTGGATGTAGAAATGGTGGAATGGATGGAGTCGTACCTAACAAAAGAAAATACTACTCTCCTGCTAGTTACACACGATCGCTATTTTTTAGATGCCATTTGTAAAGAGATTTGGGAATTAGATCGTGGTAAATTATTTACTTATCATGGCGACTATGCCAACTACCTAGAGCGCAAGGCCGCCAGACTAGAAAGCGAACAAGCAACGCATGCCAAAAACAGAAATCTATATCGCAGAGAATTAGAATGGATGCGAAAGCAGCCTAGGGCAAGGACTGTAAAAAGTAAAAGCAGACAGGACCGCTTTGGCACTATTGAAAAAGCAGCAAAACAAGCTCAATCAGAACAAACACTCCAGCTACAATTAAAGATGAGCAGACTGGGTGGGAAAATAATTGAACTGAAAAAGGTATACAAATCATATGGCGACTTCAACATATTGAAAGGATTTGATTACACATTTAAACGAGGAGAAAGAATTGGCGTAGTGGGTCCTAATGGAGTAGGAAAATCTACTTTTTTACACATACTCCAAGGACTAGAACCCGCGGATAGCGGCAAAATAAATGTGGGGGAGACTATAGTGTTTGGCTACTATTCGCAACAAGGCCTACAATTAAAAGAAGACAAACGAGTAATCGAGTTCGTAAAATCAATTGCCGAGAGCTTTCCTCTAGAAAAAGGCGGAAGTCTTTCTGCGGCCCAGTTTCTTGAGCTTTTTTTATTTGAACCTGACAAACAACACACTTTTATCAGCAAGTTAAGTGGAGGAGAAAAGAGGAGACTGCACTTGCTTTCCATTCTATTTAAAAACCCAAATTTTCTAATACTGGACGAACCGACAAATGATTTAGATCTCCCAACCCTAAGTGTCTTAGAGAATTTTCTCTTAGAGTTTAACGGATGTTTACTGATTGTATCACATGACCGATATTTCATGGACAGACTTGTCGATCACTTGTTTGTATTTACTGGAGAGGGGCAGATTAAAGATTATCCAGGCAATTATTCACAATACCGGGATGAAAAAGCAATGCCACGGGAAAAAGAGGAAACTAGCAACCTAATTGCAGATTCAGCAGTTACGGATTCAAATAACATCCCTACTGCGCGTATAAGTTATAAAGAGAAAAGGGAGTTTGAACAACTGGGAAAAGACATCCAGCAGTTAACTGTAAACAAAGCTGCATTAACAGAAAAATTAAACAGTGAAGGGCTACCCTTTGAAACGCTGCAACAAACAGCACTTTTTCTAGAGCAAACCATGCAGGAGCTTGATCAAAAAGAATTACGATGGCTGGAATTGAGCGAAAAAATTGACTCCTATTCTTCCAAATAGTCCAAGTCCTTATGAAAAGTTTCCCGAGTTAGCGCGGCAGCCACAACGGTGATAGCCATAATAATCAACCCAGTATAAATCCCTGCATCTACATACCCGATAGAAGGTTGCCTTTCAAACCACTTGAATAAGGGAAGAATAAAAATAGCTAACATACCACGGACCATATTAGGAATTGTAGTAGCAGCGGTGGCTCGCAAATTGGTGCCAAATTGTTCGGCACCCATTGTTACAAAAATGGCCCAGAACCCAGTCCCAAAACCAAGTCCAGCACAAATCCAATATAGCTGTGCGGCACTACCTCCCCATAACATAGTAAAGTAGGCTATCATAAAGGCGATAGTAATACCATAAAAAACAAAGAGGGCTTTACGACGACTCTGCAAGTACTGACTTAACAAGCCGATCAAAATATCACCTATCGAGATAGCCGCATAGGCATACATAATTGCCTTTCCTGGATCAATTTTATCCTGGATCCCAAATTCACGGGCAAAATCGTTCGAGAACGTAACCAAGATGCCAATCACAAACCAAGTTGGAAGTCCTATCAAAATACCGAGGATGTAACGCTTGAAACGATCTGCACTGGAGAAAAAGGAAAGAAAATTACCACGAGAAACACTTGTTGTTTTTACTTGATTATATAAACCTGATTCAAAAACAGAAATACGAAGCAGCAAAAGAAGAATACCTAAGCCCCCTCCGATAAAATAACAGGTTCGCCAATCAAACAATTCCTTCATAAAGTAAGCCAGTACAGCACCCGTTAAACCAATGCCAGCAACTAGTGATGTAGCCACTCCCCTTTTTGCTTTGGGTACAATTTCAGATACTAATGTGATGCCAGCGCCTAATTCACCCGCAAGACCCAGACCCGCCACAAAGCGAACCCATTTGTACTGCTCCACGGTTTCCACAAATCCATTAGCTATATTGGCAAGGGAGTAAAGCACAATAGAACCAAACAGTACGCTTAATCGCCCACGCTTATCACCTATAATGCCAGATACAATTCCGCCAATCAGTAAGCCCCACATTTGCCATTGTAAAATGATCTCGCCATCTGCTTTGACCTGATCAGGCGTTAAACCTAATGATGCTAAACTGGGCACGCGAATAATGCCAAACAAGAGTAGATCATATACATCTACAAAATAACCTAAGGCGGCCACTACAACCGCCAGATTAAAAATGGAAGGTTCCTTTTGGCTACTATTTTTCATCCGAAATTTTCCCCCAAATCATTTTAATTAGAACAGGTGCCGTGGTAATAAAAACAATTCCCAGCACAATTACTTCCAAGTGCTCTTTCAAGTCAAATCCAAATTGAGCAAGAATCCACTTTTGTAGGAAGTAACCAGAGAAAATCATGGATACCACCCACGCTACAGAGCCTACAACATTAAAAAAATGAAATTTCTTTTTATCCATCTGCACAATCCCAGCCACAATAGGAGCAAAGGTTCTGATCAACGGAAGAAATCGAGCGCCAATTACTGCTAACCCTCCATGTTGTTGGTAAAAATCTCTTGCCTGGAACAAATACCGTTTTTTAAAAAGCAGACGGTCACGCCAATTATACATAGCCGGGCCCACTTTCTGTCCCGTCCAATAGCCAGCACTATTACCCAATATACCTGCTACAGCAATTAAACCAGATAGCACAAACAAATCAATCCATTCGTTGCGAATTGCTCCTAGCCCTAATAATTGAAGGAACTGATTTGCTAAACCAGGCACCATCTCACCCGCTTTTGTTGTAATCGTGTGTGCATAAATTCCTGCCACAAATAATAGAGAATCGCCCGGAAGAAAAAATCCCATAAATAATCCGGTTTCGGCAAATACTACAAATAGTAATAGCCAAAGACCGCCATTCTCTACATAAAATTGAGGTTGCAATAAATTACTCCAATGAAAAGAAGCCAATAAGGTTAACAACATACGGATTAAAATTTATTAGGCCTGATCCAATTCGCCTTCCCATTTACTCACAACGGTTGTAGCCAATGCATTACCAACAACATTGGTTGCCGAGCGAAACATGTCACAAAAGTGATCAATCGGAAGGATCAAGGCCACTCCCTCTGGAGGAATGCCAAACATGGAACATGTAGCCAAAACAATTACTAGTGAGGCACGCGGAACACCAGCAATCCCCTTACTGGTCAGCATCAATACAAGTAACATGGTGATTTGCGTGCCTAAATCCAACTGTATGCCATAGGCTTGTGCAATAGCTAAACTGGCAAAAGTCATATACATCATACTACCATCCAGGTTAAAGGAGTAGCCCAGCGGTAATACAAAAGAGACAATTTTGTTACGGCAACCAAATCGCTCCAGCTCTTCAGTTAATTTCGGAAAAACAGCCTCACTACTAGTAGTGCTGAAAGCAATAAGCAGCGGTGTCCCGATGTGACGCAATAAACTTGTCATCCGTTTTCCAATTATCAAATAACCCACTGCTAAAAGAAGTATCCATAACAAGGCTATCCCAATCAGGAAATACAAGAAGTAAATAATATAAAACTGGAAGATGCCAAGCCCCTTTGCAGCCACTACAGCAGCCAAGGCTCCAAAAACACCATAAGGTGCAAAATTCATCACATACCCCACCATTTTCAGTATAATATGAGAAACAGCATCCAGTGCTTTGATTACAGGTTTGGCAGTATCCCCCATGGCGGTTGTAGCTACTCCAAAGAATAAAGAGAATACAACAAGTTGTAAAACTTCATTGGTAGCCATCGCTTCCACAAAACTTTTTGGAATAACATGCTCTACAAATTTCTCTAAGGAAAACTCCTGCTTTTTAGTGAGAAGATCTTTCACTCCTTCTGTATCAGCTTGCGCGAGATCAATGAATGTACCGGGCTTAAGAAGATTAACAAGTACCAACCCAATACTCAGGGAAACCAATGATGCGGAGATAAACCATAGCATGGATTTACCACCCACGCGGCCCACCGCCTTAAGATCGCCCAGTTTAGCAATTCCAACTACCAATGTTGCAAAAACCAAGGGAGCAATGATCATTTGTACCAGCCGGATAAAGACTTTCCCTAGTAATTTAATCTGCGTGGAGAAGGACTTTATAAATTCAGGAGAAGCATTTGTATGAACCAAGTAACCGACTACAATGCCAAGAAACATGGCAAGAAGAATATACTGAGTGAGACGGCTTTTAGGTTGCATAGCAAATCGTTTTTGTAAGCAGGAGTTCGAAAATCGGGAAAAAAAATGGCAATGAGAAATTTACAGTTTATAGCAAAGCTGTGTAATTTGGAATTAACTATCTTACCAGACAAATTACAATATCGCATGTCTACCCCTACTTCAACCTTCAAACCAACATTGGGCCTACTCGATGGCACTATGATTGTTGCCGGATCCATGATTGGCTCTGGTATTTTTATTGTTAGCGCAGATATTACAAGAAACGTGGGAAGTGCAGGCTGGCTGATTGCCGTTTGGCTACTCACTGGATTTATGACATTAACCGCTGCAGTAAGTTATGGAGAATTGAGTGGCATGTATCCCAAAGCGGGCGGTCAGTACGTATACTTGAAAGAAGCCTACAATCCTCTGATGGGATTTCTTTATGGCTGGAGTTTTTTTGCCGTAATTCAAACCGCAACGATTGCTGCAGTGGGAGTTGCCTTTTCAAAGTTTCTTGCTTACCTGGTTCCCGAACTTGGAAACAACTATTTTTTGTTTGATGCGGGCATTACTAAAGTTTATGCGGGTCAACTGGTGGCTATTTTTATTATTGTATTACTCACTTACATTAACTCTCGTGGAGTTAAAGAAGGTAAATTAATCCAGACCATTTTTACCAGTGCAAAATTGCTGTCGCTGTTTGGCCTAATCCTATTTGGATTCTTGTTGGTGAAAAATAGTTATTGGGACCAAAACTGGGCAACCGGATTTCAGGCTGCCCAGGATATGGGCGTAAAGGACAACGCGGGAGGACTCTTGCCAACTTCTTGGACTCCCATTGGAGGTGCTGCTTTACTTGGTGCCATTGCTGCAGCAATGGTGGGCTCCATTTTTAGTAGCGATGCCTGGAACAATGTGACATTTATTGCTGGTGAAATGAAAAATCCCAAACGAAATATTGGCCTGAGTCTTTTTCTGGGAACATTAATTGTTACGCTTATTTATGTTTCAGCTAACCTCATGTACTTGCATGTACTGCCTTTACGGGATCTAGCTTTCCCAGCAGACGACCGAGTTGCTGTAGCCGCCGCAAACATCATTTTCCCAGCCTTTGGTACTACGCTAATTGCGGTGTTGATCATGGTTTCAACATTTGGATGCAATAATGGATTAATTATGGCAGGTGCCAGGGTTTACTACACCATGGCTAAGGACGGACTATTTTTCAAACAGGCGGGAAATCTAAATAAGCAGGCTGTACCTCAAGCAGCGTTGTGGGTGCAGTGCATTGTTGCTGCCATCTGGAGTTTAAGTGGTCGCTATGGACAATTGCTAGACATGATCTCCTTTGTTGTAGTGTTATTTTACATGCTAACCATTGCAGGAATTTTTATTCTAAGAAAAAAACAACCTAATCTGGAGCGTCCTTATAAAGCCTTTGGATATCCTTTTTTACCAGGTTTGTACATTCTAATGGGAGCTGCTTTTTGCCTTTTACTGATCATATATAAGCCCGAGTTTACCTGGCCTGGATTGATCATTGTTTTAATGGGCGTCCCCCTTTATTATCTTGCCCTTGCCCGTCAAAAAAAGGTTGAATAACCATAAATATTGACAGTTTAGGCCCGCATTACCTATCTTAGAACTCCTAAAAAACCTACGCATGAGCTTGTTTGTTAAAAAGCCCTTGGATCAAATTCTTGCCCAAGCGGCCGACAGTGAAAAAGGATTGAAAAGAACCCTGGGAGCAGGAAACCTGATTGCCCTAGGAATTGGTGCTATCATTGGCGCCGGTTTGTTTGTTCGCACTGCTGCTGCAGCTGGTCAGGCTGCAGGACCCGCTGTAACACTTTCGTTTATTGTTGCTGCCATTGGCTGTGCCTTTGCAGGACTGTGTTATGCTGAGTTTGCTTCAATGATCCCCATTGCAGGAAGCGCTTATGCATATTCTTATGTTACCATGGGAGAATTAGTTGCCTGGATAATTGGTTGGGCGCTTATCATGGAGTACGCCTTAGGAGCTGCCACCGTTTCAATTGCATGGAGCGAATATTTAAATAAGCTGCTAGGAGGAGGTATTCCCTATGAATGGTGCCACTCCCCTTTTGAAAGCTTTACTGATTCTGCAGGTGTCTATCATCAAGGAATCATGAATGCCCCTGCATTAATCATATTACTTGCACTTACCTTGTTGCTAATCAAAGGAACCCAAGAATCCGCTCTAGTAAATGCAGTGATTGTATTTATTAAAGTGGCTATTGTTATTCTATTTATTGCTATCGGCTGGCAATTTATTCGTCCAGAAAATCATACACCCTACTTGATTCCTGCTGATACAGCTCCCATTGCAGATCAGGCTGGGAAAATTATTGCAGACTACAGTGGCTGGAATAAACACGGATGGGGTGGAGTACTCGGAGGCGCTGCTATTGTATTCTTTGCCTTCATTGGATTTGATGCAGTAAGTACAGCTGCACAAGAGGCCAAAAATCCCAAGCGTGATATGCCTATTGGAATCCTTGGTTCACTTGTGATCTGTACCATCCTCTATATTTTGTTTGGACACGTGCTCACCGGTGTAGCCCCCTGGACTGATTTTGTGGATCCCGAAAAAGGCAGAGAGGCTTCTGTTGCTTATGCAATCAGCACCTACATGACCGATTATCAATGGCTGGCAAATGCAGTAACGGTTGCCATCTTAGCAGGATTCTCCTCTGTAATCCTAGTAATGTTGATGGGACAAAGTCGAATTTTTTATACCATGAGTAATGACGGTTTGATTCCAAAAGCATTTGGCGAGCTTCATCCTAAATTTAAAACTCCCTATAAGTCCAATTGGATCCTTTTCTTTTTTGTAGGTGGATTTGCAGCCTTTGTACCTGGTCACGTAGCCGGTGATTTAACCAGTTTTGGAACTCTATTTGCATTTGTGCTAGTTAGTATCGGCGTTTGGATTTTACGCGTAAAATCGCCTGAAATTGAGCGTCCATTCAAAACTCCAATGGTTCCTGTTGTGTGCACACTGGGTGCAATTATTTGTACCGCAATGATAGTAGGATTGGATATGCAAACCTTGAAAGTGGCTTTCCTATGGATGGCCGTTGGACTGGTTGTTTATTTTGCCTACAGTCGTCATCATAGTAAGCTAAAGAAGTAGTAGCTTGCAGCCCTGAATTTTATTTCATGGGAAGAATTTTTGAAGTACGCAAATCGACCATGTTTGCCCGCTGGGACCGCATGGCGAAGCAGTTCACCCGAATTGGGAAAGAAATAGTTATTGCCGTTAAAGCAGGAGGAACTGACCCCAACACTAATCCTGCCTTAAGACGCTGTGTGCAAAATGCCAAAAGCGTCAATATGCCCAAGGATCGTGTGGAGGCTGCCATCAAGCGAGCGTTGGGCAAGGAGATGGCCAATTATGACGAAATTCTCTATGAAGGATATGGGCCACATGGAGTAGCAATACTTGTTGAAACAGCTACAGATAACCACGTAAGAACTGTCGCGAATGTAAAATCACATTTCAACAAAGGAGGTGGCAGCTTGGGTAATAGCGGTAGTGTATCCTTTCAATTCAAAAAAATGGGTGTATTCAAGTTAAAGCCTGAAGGACTTGATGCGGAAGACCTAGAATTGGAATTAATTGATGCAGGCCTGGAAGAGCTAGGAGAAAGTACGGGAGAAAACGGAGAAGAAATTTTGGTGCTTCGCTGCGGATTTACAGATTTTGGAAATATGCAAAAAGCATTAGAAGACCGCACTATCACGCCACTCAGCGCAGAGGTAGAATGGATTCCAACGGTTACAGTTCCAGTATCGGACGAACAAGCAGAGGAAGTAAGTAAATTAATTGAAAAGCTGGAGCAAGACGAAGACGTGCAGAAGGTTTTTCATAATATGGCTTAGTTGATCTACTCTGCCATCATTTCCCGAATCACCTGTTCAATATCTTCCGCATTAGGTTTACTGAAATAATCGCCGTCACTACCGTAAGCAGGTCTATGTGCCTTGGCCGTTAACGTACGAGGAGCTACATCCAAAAATCGATACCCACCCTGTTCTTCCATTACTTTATTAAAAAGATAAGAAGCAGCACCACCAGGAACATCTTCGTCTACAAATAAAATACGGTTGGTCTTTTTTAAGGACTGCAAAGTGAGTTGCGGCAAATCAAAAGGCAAGAGCGTTTGAATATCCACAATTTCACAGCTAATGCCATCCGCTTCCAAAATAGTAGCCGCCTCTTGTACAATACGTAATGTAGATCCATAAGAAACAATGGTCACATCATTACCATCCTTGATAATTTCTGGAACCCCGAGAGGCACTGTGAAATCAAGTAAATTTGAAGGCAGTTTTTCTTTCAATCGATACCCATTCAAACATTCAATCACTAAACCGGGATCGTTGCTTTGCAGCAATGTATTGTACATGCCAACAGCCTGCGTCATATTTCTAGGTACGCAAACATGCATGCCTCTAAGCGCATGAATAATCATTCCCATAGGAGATCCGCTATGCCATATACCCTCTAACCGATGCCCCCTTGTTCGTACTATTAATGGACAAGCTTGTTTACCACAGGTACGATAATGGAGTGTAGCCACATCATCACTGAGTGGTTGCAAACCGTATAGTAAGTAATCGAGGTATTGAATTTCTGCTATGGGTCTAAGACCGCGAAGCGCTAAACCAATGCCGCTTCCCATGATAGTGAGTTCACGAATACCTGTATCAAAAATCCGATCTTTCCCGTGTTTCTCCTGTAAACCACTGAAACCCTGGTTAACGTCTCCGATTTGACCTAAATCCTCTCCGAATGCAACCAGTTTTGGGTTGGCCGCAAATTGTTCGTCAAAAAATCGATTCAATACTTCAAAGCCATTCACCTGTACAGAAGCTGATTCATAAATTGGTTTGACCTCGGGTATCTTGAGTGCACTCTTTGGGCCTTCATCATGGAGATAGCTACTATAAAGTTTCTCTCCTTCATGTTTAAGATGCTGATAAGTTGTTAGTAGCGAATCAGCAGCATGTAACGGAGTAGCGAGTTGAATACATCGGTATAAAATACGAAGGATGTCTCGTCTTAATGGATCACGCATTACTTCCAACTCATTTGCAAGCGGCATTAATTGTTCCTGTAAAGCAGGATGTGATGCTGCAGTATTTTTTATCTCACCAACGGCATTTGTAACAAGCAGCTTTAGTGGTGTCAAATAATTTTTCCAGGCATTATCCCGCGCCAACTTAGCCTCCTCCTTTGCCTCCGTCTGAATTTTTTCCAGTTCCGTTTCATCAGCTAATCCATTTGAAAGCAGCCATTCTTTCATTTTAACCAGTCCATCCCAATTTCTTTCCCACTCTAAACGCGCTGGCGTCTTATACCTTTCATGACTTCCAGAAGTGGAGTGCCCTTGCGGTTGAGTTAGTTCCTCTACATGGAACAATACAGGAACATGTTGCTCTCTGGCCAATTGAATTCCCTCTTCAAAAGCCTCGCATAGGCCAGCATAATCCCATCCTTTTACTTTATAAAGTTGCAACCCAGCTTCAGCGTCACTGCGCTGCATTCCTGAAAGAGCAGTAGAGATCGAACCTTTAGCAGTTTGAAACTCCTTGGGCACTGAAATACCATACCCGTCGTCCCAAACAAAAACAACCAATGGAATTTGCAGCACAGTTGCCGCATTGATGGTTTCCCAAAAATGTCCTTCACTGGTGGAGGCGTCTCCAATAGTAGCAAAGCAAACTTCATCACCATTTTTTGATAAATGGGAAAAAGCATGAAGAGAGGATACCTTTCTGAATATGCTTGATGCATGAGCCAGCCCTAATGCACGAGGCATTTGCCCAGCTGTAGGAGCAATATCGCTTGAACTATTTTTTGTTTTAGTTAAATCCAACCATTCGCCAGTTGCATCCAAGAAGGGAGTAGCAAAGAAATTATTCATCTGCCGACCTCCACTAAATGGTTCACGACTTAAATCGGCGTCCGCATATAACTGGGAAAAAAGTTGTTCCCCGGTACCAAGACCAGCCGCAAGAATAAAAGTTTGATCGCGGTAATAACCACTTCTAAAATCACCTGGCTTAAAGAACTTAGCCATGGCCACCTGAGCCACCTCTTTCCCATCTCCAAAAATTCCAAATTTGGCCTTCCCGCCCAGGACCTCTTTACGGCCCAAGAGGCTGATCTCACGACTCAGACAAGCAAGCTTATAATCCCTTAAAACACTGCTTTTAAAAAGGTCAAAAGAGAGTTTTTCCTGGCTGGGTGCTTCCATGGGCGCAAAATTAGGGAGAATAGACGGGGTTATAGAATTGCTAAAAAAATGCAGCCGCAGGGTCAGAACGTGCCAAAGGCTTAATTTTTAATTATATTTGTTTTCAAATTCATCCTATTATGAAAAAGGTATTATTCGCTGCCACCCTGAGTCTTTTGTCCCTGGTGGTATTCGGCCAAACTAAGGTTGACGCCGTGGTTAAAATGAACACAGAGAAATATGATTTTGGTAAAATCAAACAGGGAGAGCCCGTAAACTACTCTTTTGAAATTAAAAATATTTCTGACAAGCCCCTTGTTGTGGAGAATAGCTGGGCCAGTTGTGGCTGCACCACTCCTGAAAGAATTGCTGAGCCCATTCAACCCGGTGCCTCTGCAAAGCTGAAAGTTCAATATAACGCTGCTGCAGTTGCTCCATTCACAAAAGACGTGAATATCAAATTTGCCGGTATTGATGAAGTGAAAACAGTAAAAATTACTGGAGAGGTGTTAAGCACGGAAGCTTTTGCTGAATTACAGAAACAAGCTCCAAAAGCACCTGTAAAAAAATCTTAATCGAATAACTTTTAATTGCAAAAGCCTCTGCCACGCAGAGGCTTTTTTATTGCATCTACTTCCTTATTAGCGTGAGATGGCCTTTCATAATAAAACCATCCCGGAAACGAATCAAATAAATATAGACTCCTGTGGGAAGTGGTAATCCCTGATAATTTCCATCCCAGGAAGCTGAACTATTTGCGGCATTGAACACCACCTGCCCTGCCCTGTCAAAAACTTGCACCAATGCTCCGTCTGCTAAATCTAAATTTGGAATATTCCATCGATCGTTCTTACCGTCTCCATTGGGTGTAAATGCAGTGGGTACATACAATTTATCTATAACATTTACGGAAACTGTATCTCGACTTATACAACCTCTGCTATTGGTCACTTTTAAAACATAAGATTGTAGCTGGGGTGGATCGGCAAGCGGTGCTGCAATTGTTGCATCACTTAAATAAAGTGGTGGGGCCCATTCAAACTGATTATTGGCTGCCCCATCAGAAGTGCCCAGCAATTGAACGGGGCGTCCTGCAAACTTGGTTCGATCTGGTCCTGCACTAATCGCTGGCTTTGGATAGATATCAGCTAACAGAATATTAGATGCGATTCTACAACTGGATATACCCAAAGAACCATTTTCAGCAACGGTAAGTCTATATAAAAAGTGGCCGGGAACAGAGGGAGTTCTCAAATACTGAAGTGTATTTGCGCCGGGTATATCATTCCATGTTCTTGCTGTGTCTGTACTTACCTGCCATTGATAGGCTGGCAAGGTAAAGCCCGTAGATAGGTTGCCTTGATAAAGAACTGGGATCTGAATGTCTTCACAGACCCTCACAGTATCCATTCCACCTGAGGCTGCAGAACGCAAAGTTGGCCCACAGGGTCTAAATTGAATATCGTCCAGCGCTAAGTCATTTCCACCACCGCCAGGTGCATTATTAGTAATCCGCAACACAACCGTGGTGGTACCCGCACCGGTTGTAAAGTAAAATCCGAAAGGCTCCCAGATTGGCTGAGAAAATACTCCGATATCACCAGTAGAATATTGATTTAATAATGCACCCGTAATTGACTCTACTTTAAACGTTAAGTTGGGTTTGATTAGCGCAGGATTATTGACAACATTCAAAACCCATGCTGAAAATTCGTAAGTGGTGTTAGGACAAAGGTTAGTGACCGTTTGCAAGAAAAAATCGCCCGGTGTATTTGAGGCATTGACCATCATGAACGCTCCCCCACCTGTGTGGTCAGCTGATACCGAGTGCCACTGACGTCCACAGTTTGACTGAAAAGTAGTGATACTATATTCGCCATCATTGGGGCAGGACCCTGTGGTAAGACGATATCCAGGAGCCGTGAAGGAATAGCTGGCTGCCCCATTCCCAAAATCAATCTTTACAACCGGATCGCCAAGACTGCCCGTGCATAATTGTGCGAGCAAACTTGAATTAAAGATACCGACGCAAAAAAATACAATGAAAAATAGACTTCGACTTGGGATGGATTTTAAAAACACGCACAAATGTAATTCAATAAGAATAATCACTGTTCTTACCTTTGTGCCATGCCAGCCATTTCTACCCGAGGTGAACAAATGCCTCCCTCTCCTATTCGAAAACTAGTCCCTTTTGCAGAAGCTGCTAAAAAGAAAGGGATAAAGGTCTATCACCTCAATATCGGACAGCCGGATATTGAAACGCCGTCTGCCATTATGGATGCCGTTAGAAACGCATCCATTCCCGTATTAGAATACAGCCATAGTGCGGGGAACGAGAGTTACCGAAAAAAATTAGTGGAATATTATGCCAAGGCTGGCATCTCACTTTCCCATGAGGAAATCATGATAACCGCTGGAGGTAGTGAAGCAATTCAATTTGGATTTTTTGCTTGCTTAAATCCCGGCGATGAAGTAATTGTACCGGAGCCATTTTATGCGAATTATAACGGATTTGCCTGCGCAGCGGGAGTAAAAGTTGTTCCAATTACTTCCAACATAGAGAATGGGTTTGCACTGCCTCCGATTGCAGCATTTGAAAAAGTACTTACCCCAAGGTCAAAAGCGATTTTGATCTGCAACCCGAATAACCCAACCGGTTATCTCTATAGTGATCAGGAGATGGAAGCGTTGGGCCAACTTTGTCACAAACACGACTTATACTTATTCAGTGATGAAGCTTATCGTGAGTTTTGTTACGCTGGTAACGCTATGAGTGCCCTTTCTTTAAAAGGTATGGAGAAGCAAGTAGTAGTCATGGACACCATCTCCAAACGATACAGTGCTTGCGGAGCTCGAATCGGTGCTTTTATTACCCGCAATAAAGATGTATACTCTACTGCCATGAAGTTCGCACAAGCAAGGTTAAGCCCCCCAGGACTTGCTCAAATTATGGGTGAAGCCGCAGTGGATTTGCCTGATAATTTTTTTGATGCACCCAAAGCGGAATACCAGGACCGTCGTGATCTACTTGTTAAACGATTGAATCAAATGCCTGGAGTTTTCTGCCCCAATCCAGGAGGAGCATTCTATGCCATAGCTCGTTTGCCTATTGACGATAGTGATCGATTCTGCCAATGGCTGCTAGAATCATTTTCCCATGAAGGCCAAACTTTGATGTTGGCGCCTGCCACGGGCTTCTATGGTACCCCAGGTCTTGGTAAACAAGAAGTCCGGTTGGCTTATGTATTAAACTTAGCATCGATTAACGCAGCGATGGATTGCCTGAAAAAAGCCCTTGAACAATACCCCGGAAGAAGATTGAATTAGACTGCCTATGAAGCCCATTTTAGCCCTTTTAGTTCCGTTTAGTATCGTTACATGGGCACAAACCCCGGTCAGCGAAGCAAACCAAATACGTTTCAATAAAGGGGTTCATAATTTTGGGTTCTTGCAATTGGGGGTACCAGCCAGCTGTTCATTTACAATTACCAATAACGGCAAGAAAAAGGTTGAAATAGAAAAAACTTGGGCGGGTTGCGGTTGTACTACTCCAAAAATCAGTCGCAATACAATAGCCCCTGGCCAGCAAGCACAATTGAGTGTCACCTATAATGCGGGTGCCGAGGAAGTTTTTTTAAAAGAGATTTATTTAAAACTGAAAGGCAGCGAGAATATCTATGTGCTCCGAGTAAAAGGGCAGGTGCTGAATAAAAAAGAGTATCAACAAAAATTTCCCTCAAAAAGCTAATGCTTACTAATAAAGAAAGCCTCCAATTTGGAGGCTTTCTTTTGAATATCATGCGAGCAGAAATTACTGCTTTCTTAGCGTTAGCACATACTGACCAGCTGACACTGTTGGAGCACCAAATACGTGATGGTTCAATAACATAGTCATCACAACTGGATTAGTACAAGAGAAAATAAAGTTTCCAGTTCCAACTGTTGATACAGCATACTGTGTAGCTGAAGGACTAGTACTGTATTTACCATAATACTGATTGGTAACAGTTGCAACACCAGTGCTTGCATTAACGTTGATGGTCCAAGTTTGAGGACTATTAGCGCCAGGATATGCCATATTAGGATAAATTCCAAAAGTAGACATAGAGGTAGCCGTTGTTGCAGTAATCGGGCTTGGAATTACATCACCAGGAGCCCAGTCTTCCCATTGGTCAGTAACTACTACGTAGTTGCCTGGCATTGCAGCTGGATTAAATGGACAAACTACACTTGCTCTGAAAGAAAATACAGAGTAGTAAAAGTTAGCTCCACTTCCAGTAAAGTTGGAGTTGTTGATGGTGTATTTTTTGCCAGCCTTAGTAACTGCCTCCACATAGCAAGTGAAAATACTACCTGGAGCAAAGTTTCCAGCATTTACATTCAACCCCAAACCAAGAGCAGTGGCAATTTCCTGGGCTGAAACATACATGTCAAAATAACTAGTATCTCCATCAGCGATAGTATACTTCTTTATAAAGCGCCAAGCCGTTTGATTAGCGTTTGTGTTTTTAACTACATACACGTTTGCCGTAACAACCGGGTCTTCTCCCCAAGTACGTACGCGAACACCTACACGGGCATTTGCCAAATTACCAGCATCCAGCGTATTTCCTAAAACGCTTTGATCAGTCCATGTGTTGGTTCCTGGATCAAAATTTGCCTTACCCTTGAGGTAAGAACCGGTATATAACCCCGCCATGAAACGGTCGAAGTCATTTTCAGTTTTCTCGGTACAGCCAGATAACCAAACAAGGGCTAAAAGGGCTGAAACAAGTACAGAAATTTTTGCTTTCATTTGAAATTGTTTAGTCGTTTAGAAACAAGTGGCTGAACCGTTATCCCAGAAAACCTTTACGGTATTATCAGTCTTTTGCTTTGCATTTAAGTTAAGGGTTACGTGGTCGGTTGGATACCAAACACTGCGAATAAACGGACCAGGCTGAGGGTTCAACATGGGCTGCATATTGGTAGGCATACCTGTACGACGGTAGCTGTTGTAAGGCTCTATACCATTACCGAATGAAGCGATATGATATTCTTTCATTACAACATTCAATTTAGCAGTATTGGTTGCAGCTGCATCAAATGCTCCTAAAACAGCATTAACATATTGTGTTATCTCAGCGGTAGAAGGAACAAAACTTGGATTGGGCGTAACAGTCATAGTACCAGGGAAATTTAAAACCTTGGTGATTGACTGACGTACACCTGCATCCAATAAAGTGCGTGCGGCAGTAGCAGTTCCTCCTAAAGCAAGCTGTGCTTCAGCAAGCAAGAAATGAGTATATGAGGACAGCCAAATAGGGTGTATGCCTGCTCCACGAGCACCAGGAGTTCCAGTCAGTGTAACAATACTAGCTTGCACACTAGAGGCAGATCCTGTATTAACAGCTAAGGCATCAAAATCCCCTCCAGCAGGGTAAATACCCCAAGCCGTACGGAATTGACCATCCGGAGGAATACCAGAAGGATCACCGTGATCACGACCAAAGTAACCATCTCCTGCCATACAATAAGCCATTCCAGTTGGGTAATGACCAGGGCTTAGTGCACCTTGGCAGGCAACTGCAGTTGCAGGTATGATAAATTGCCCTGAGGAAGTTTGTCCACTTCTTGCTGTGATTTGACGGCGGAAATAATACCGAGTACGAGGGTCAACCATTCCTTTTTCAGTAACCATTTCCCACGCAAGGTAGTTGGAGATATAAATACCAACACCACCAGAGGCACGGTAACAGTCATTGTATTTAGGGTGACGAGAATTAGGGTTTTCCAATTGAGTACCAAAACGGAAAACAAAATCTTCAGCTTCAGTATCGATAATATCACCAGCGGTTACAATTGCAGCAATCTTGTTGCCAGCATCTGCATCCACCAAACGCGTGGTCATGTATGCCTTTAACTTGAGGGTTTTGGCAAGTGTAATCCAACGGGTTTTGTTACCGTTGTAATAAAGGTCATTGGTTGGGCTTGATGCTGCAGTTTTTGCAAAGTTTGCAAGAGCTGAATCGAGAAGACCCAAACAATTTGTGTAAACATCCACACCCTTATCAATTTTAGGATTGATCACTGAGTTAGCAGGGTTAGCCGCTTCTGTCCAGGGAACGTCTCCAAAGAAGTCAACTAAAGCCATACCTGTGTAAGCCTTCATTACTTGACCTATTCCTAAGTGGAAAAAGCGATTCTGAGCACGGGCTAATGGCTCCATCGCGTTGATCTGAGTCAACACGTTACGGTATGCATTTCCCCATACTCCGTTGAATGTTTCAGGACGGTATGAGTTAAGATAAATACTTCCCCCCATATTCCAGGTACGGGACATTTCCATCCCACGATCTGAAAGTGAGCTAAAGACATCTTTAAAACTCAATTGGGCAGCATTTAGATAAAGGTCTGTGTCAGCCTTATCTAACGTGGGTACGTTGGGGTTAGCCAACATGTCGTCCAGTCTTTTCTTACAGGACGAAAGCGTTAGCAGAGAGGCTGCAACAGCTATCAGAATTAATTTATTTCTATACATGATTGCTGATTTTAGAAGGTTAATCTTAAGCTCGCTCCGAAACGACGAGAAGAAGGAGCTGTCATTAATTCAAAACCACGGGCAAAGCTGCTTACTCCCAAGGTAGAAGTCTCAGGATCGAAGTTGGTATACTTGGGGAAGCTAGGAGCTTTGTACCAAAGGTTCTGACCGGATACTGTAAAAGAAGCACTTCCAAATGGAGACTTCTTCAACAGATTCTCAGGAATAGAGTAGGACAAAGAAGCTTCACGCAAACGAATTACAGTAGCATCCCATACGCCAAACTCATCAGCTGATACTAGTCGGTTATTGAAGAACACGTCAGAAACTGAAATCTGCACGTTGTTGGGTTCACCCGCTTGGTTCACACCAGGGATAACCCACATTTGTTGACGATCAATTTCTGTGTCTTTAGTAACACCGCGAGACAGAAGAATCAACGGAGTCATAGCAAACATATCTCCACCACGGGAATAATCCCATTGCATACGGAATGATAAACGCTTGTATGAGAAGTTTGTGATACCAGTCAATTGGAAATCAGGGTTAGAATCACCCAAAACTCCAAGTGTTGGATCAACCAGGTAGTTTCCATCAGGACCAACTACAGGCTGATTTCCTTTGTTAGGATCACGCAAAACACGAGATCCATAAATCATACCCAGAGGTTGGTTAGGGAATGCAAACAATCCAAGATCACTGTAACCTGCAAGACCAATTTGCTGGATCTCATCAGGGAAATCGTAAGCTTTATTACGATTCAACGTGAAGTTTGTATTAATATCCCAGTTAAATTTCTTGTTACGGATGATGGTGTAACCCAAACCTAACTCGATACCCTTGTTCTCAACAGTAGCTGCGTTGATACTTTGAACTGTATACCCTGAAGCAGGATCCAAGTCTTTATCTAAGATCTGATCAGGATTCACACGACGGTATAAAGTAAGATCGATGTTAACTCTATTGTTGAACAAACGGCCTTCAATTCCAAATTCAGTCTCCTTAGACAATTCTGGACGAAGGGTTGGGTTTGGACGACGACCACCCAAGGTGTTAGAGTTAACAACAGTACCACCAGAAGTTATAAAGCGGTTTGCCTGGATACCTAAAATTGCACGTGTTTGGTATGCGTCTCCAAACGATGCACTGGTTGAGTAACCCAAACGCATCTTCAAGTAGTTAACCACTTTACTGGAGCGTAAGGCATCGATTGCGCTAGAAGGTATAAAGGAAGCAGTGATGTTTGGATAAACCTTGTTACGGTTAGCAGACTCAAACTTTGAAGACCAGTCACTTCTAGCTCCCAAGTTTACATATAAATAGTCCTTGTATCCGAAAGATGCAAATCCGAATGCACCCAAAAGCATTTGCTCCACACGGTAGTCTAGATCATTACCGCTATCACCTGTTTTGTTCTGTGTGATAAAGTTAGAATGGTCAAACAAATCAAATACTAGCTGTTGAGAGCTGTACTGACCGAATTGCTTGTAATTATTTATATAAGCATTGGCACCCGCTTCAACATTCAATGTTACATCGTCTGTAAGGCGTGTATTGTAACTAGCTAACATAGAGTGATCCCAAATTGCACGATTCACATAAGTGGTTCTGTAGAATCCAAGTGGGAATTCAACAGCTCCTTTGTTATGCTCATGAATATGTTCCTCTCCGTAGTTATCAAATCCAATTTTGTATGTAAAGTTGAGCGATTTACCTAAATCGTAACGCAACTGCACATTACCAAAAGCACGGTTAGTATTTTGCTTAACACGTGAGTTGGCAACTGTCCAACGAGGGTTGGTAATATCATTACCAGAACGATAATATACAGAAGATCCGTCGGCAGGATTCTGATAAGGCCAGTTCATCAGGTCAACTGAAGTTGGCGTATAAATCAAGTCTCCAAAAACAGAGACCCCATTATCAGATCCGCTACCTGTACTACTTGCAGTAGGTGGCGTTTTGAATTTTGTAGTAGTGAAGTTGATGGAAGAAGTCAATGTAAAGTTGTTTGTCAGCTTTGCATTACCACCCACACCAAACGTATGACGAACTACATCGTTCTCAGGTGTAAATCCTTTATCTGTAAGAGTACTAAAATTAGCGTTCATTGCTAATCCAGGACCACCACCATTGATATTGATACCCGTATTTGATACAAGCCCAGTACGGAAGAAGTTCTCAATTGAAGGATAGAACTTGTAGTCGTATTTAGCACCTCTTAATTCAGGAAAAGCACCATTCAATGCAGGTCTGTCATAAGGGTGAGGAAGACGCATGGGAGGATTAGTAAAGGCAATAGAAGACCAGTTACTAAAGAAGTTACCAACTGCATTATTAAAACCATTACCATACTTATCAGTGTACTCAGGTATGTTGGCCACCTCGTTGGTGAAAACAG